>Ga0078972_1002740_pt1 | contig 56624 bp, 54 predicted proteins | sample YelNatPaOPGAMG01_FD_67568 | JGI IMG/M metagenome (GOLD analysis project Ga0078972, IMG submission 67568) | Hot spring thermophilic microbial communities from Obsidian Pool, Yellowstone National Park, USA - OP-RAMG-01 (SPADES assembly) (version 2) | ecosystem: Environmental > Aquatic > Thermal...
AGCGCGCATCGGCACGCGACGCCTCGGACTGGATTGCGCTTCCCGCGCAGTCGTCGAAAGCGGCGGCGGATGAGACGTGTGCCCGGAATGGGTGCCGTGTGCCCGGCACCACGGATGCGCAACGCGCGCCTGCACGGACTGGATCAGAGGCGGCTGGGGCACGGACGTGGACATCGGCCCTAACTGTACATTGTGGATCAAAAAGGTCAGCGTGCGTCCATGAGCATGGTGCGCGCTGTCCGAAAAGCGAGTCGCCCACAGGCGGATCAGAGAAGCGACAATGGCATCAAAGATCCAAACCGAACATAACTGTATGTTGTAGGGCGAAACAGTCAGAGACCCTGATCGCTGTAGACACGACGATCTCACAGCAGCGATGGACGTCACGCGGCTGGTGCCAAGCGCCCGGACTGCCGATGCAGATGCGATCGCAGTCCGTCACGTGACAAACGCCCCGCATTCGGCCGCGCGTCGACGCTGACCCTTCTGGCATCGCTACACCTCAGAAGGGACAGGTATTCCGCTCGAGTGCCGCTGTACGCTAGGTCCGAGTGTATTGCGAAGCGGATATCCGTTGAGCTTTAGGCGACCTGCACCACGACTCGCGTAACGATTGCGTGACGTCCTGACCCAGTAAAGAGCAGGCGCGCTCGTCATGACAGAGAAAGCGTCGAAGAGGCAGAGCATCGCCGAAGCGCTGTTCGAACGGCGCCCGAAAAACTTTGGGATTGGTCAGAGTATCCAACCAAAGCGCGATCTTTCACGTTTTGTGCGCTGGCCGCGTTATGTTCGCCTCCAGCGACAGCGGAAAATCCTTCTTCAGAGGCTGAAGGTACCGCCGGCGATTGCCCAGTTCCAGAAAACTGCGGACAAGAACTTGACGGACTCGCTGTTCCGTCTACTAGAACGTTACCGGCCTGAGGAGAAAGTCGCCAAGCGACAACGCTTACAACAAGCCGCGGAGCGTGGTGAGACAAAACCTGACACCCCCAAGCCTATTTTCGTGAAGCACGGCGTCAACCATGTAACCGACTTGATCGAACAGAAAAAAGCCAAGCTCGTGATCATCGCGCACGACGTCGATCCAATCGAATTGGTCATGTGGATGCCAGCACTCTGCCGCAAACTCGACATCCCCTACGTCATCGTGAAGGGCAAGGCGCGTCTGGGCGCACTGGTGCACTTGAAAACGGCGACGTGTCTGGCCGTCACCGGTGTCCACGACAGAGACCGCGCGGAGCTCTCGAAAATCATCGAAGTGTGCAAAATGCGCTTTAATGACCGATACGAAGAGATTCGAAGGCAATGGGGTGGTGGTGTGCTCGGAGTCAAAAGTACCCACAAGTTAGAGAAACGACGGCGGGCGCTAGCCATCGAGGAAGCGAAACGCGCCCAGGCGTGAACGCTTAGGAGGTCAGCGTTCCCGCGTGAACTCGATCGAAAAAGGATCCCAGATCCTCTGCCTGAATGCCGTCCGCATACAACACCAAATCCATGGTTAGTGAAGATGCTATCGACGCTGGTGCGTGCGACTCTATGCGCATATAAACACCATCCAGTGTAAGGAGGAGGGGGCTAGGCGCATTAGCGGGACGCATGATGCCGACAGCGTAAAGCGTTTCTGTGAAAGGTTCTAAAGCCCGCAAAAGATCCATGAAAGCTGCCACATCGATTGGCATTGTTCGCTGGAGGTGGAGGCGGCGGAATAGCCTGCCTCTGTTCGCAGCCGCTGGACGGTGTGCATCGCCAGCAGGTGCAGCGTCCTGCATCGCCTGTGCGGTGAGGCGCGGCAGTACACGCGAATCGGCATCATGAGTGGGAGCTGTTGTTGTTGTTGTTGTTGTTGTTGTCGTCGTCGTCGTCGTCGTCGTTGTCGCTTCTGCTTCACGCAGCCAAGGTCGATTGCGCCTGCGTACCCAGATTGCTGCAGGCTGCAGCCGGCCGTAGGGTGCACATATCACCCTGGCGTGCGGATTCCATCCACAGACGTGTTCCAGGATTTGCTGCAAACGCTCCGCAGGTACAACGTCCGACTTGGTAAATACGACTGTGTCCGCACTGGCGACAAGCTGCTGCTGGATATGGTCTTGCGACCGGAAACGGAGGCAATCCACCGCACACACAACAGCATCGACGCCGTCAAGCGGCTCGTCCGTCTCTAGGGCTAAGCGGAACGGACGCGGGTGCGATTCGAGACGGCTAGCGAGCGCTGCCTCGCTGACAGCTTCCAGCCGCTGGCGTTGCAGCAGAGTGCTCGGGCCTGGTGGCTCAAGTCGCCACGCCAGCAGGTCCTCGTGGGCGTTCAGCGCTCCAACCAGCGAGGTTTTGCCCGCCCCTGGCAAGCCGCAGACTGCCAGAATACCCTCATTCGCGGGTAGTGGTTCAACATCTCCCGGAACAAGTATACGCTCGTTCTGTTCGCTGTTTGCTTCTGAACGCTTTGCTTCACCCGTGATGAGTATCCACGGCGGTGCGACTCGCGATGAAAGGCGCTCGACAAAAGAGGGCGGTTGAGCGGCTGGCGGGGTCTTTCCGCCGGCCCGTGTGCTGTCCGTGTTCGGTACTAGCGACTCGAAGGGGTCTTCAAACTCGCTCCAGGCTTCCGTAAAGACGAGCTCTTCGTCGCGTAGGAGACATTCATCCAACACTATCTGAATCCGCATCGCATCCAGATCTTCCCCGAGAAACACGATTTCACTGCAGCGATCGCCAAAGCGCTCATCCCATTGCAGCGGTCGCATTCTATCTTGCGAGTTCGGGGCGCTTGGCCACTGTTCCAGCGGTAGGGTAACGAGAAATCTTTGCCCACGTTTCAGGGTTATATTGTTTCCGACCTGGCTCCATTCGAGAAAACTGTCCATCCGATTTGCTAACCATAGTTTTCCGACAGAGCGCAAGACACCGTGGAAGGTGCTAATGTCACTGATCTTGTCAAATAGGCGACGCGGATGAAAAGGACGGTTCGCTCTGTAAAGAAAACTCGTCTCGGGTCGCACGGTTTCCGTGCTGAAGCCTCGCTCCCATGGTCGCGTTCCACTGTACAGCGTCGCGAGGAATTGCTCGTTGCTGAACCGCGAGTCCCAAATAGGTCGCGCGGTACCTGCTGCTGACGACACCGCAGGAGCAGCGGGGTGCGTGGCACTGCCTCCGGTCGCTGCTCCGGGGCCCTTGGGTGCCGCTGCCTTTCCCGGATCATAACCTGCATCGGGTGCGGAGGCAGCGCCCCAGGATGCGGTGGCAGCTGTCGTCTCCTGTGACGCTGACGCCGCTGACGTCTCGGGTACCGTCGCTCTGGTGGCTGGCGTTGCAGCCGCTGTTGACGTGCCTACAGATGGTCCAGCCTTTGCTGAACTTTTTCCCGTACTCTGTGCTCTGTTCTCTGGCAATGCGGAACCGTATTTCTGGGAAGTTTTCGCCAGTTCCGTCGCAGCGAAAGAAGCAAGAACCCGGCGCCAGGTCGGCATCCAGAGCATCCGCTCCGGATCAAACGGTCGCTCGAGAATGCGCTCCAGGAGTGTTTGTGGCCATTCAGTATTCGCGTGCATGAGAATCACCTGAGCCTCGCAGTTCAAGAGTCGAAGATAACGAAGTAGGTTCTGGAAAGAGGGCGTCGGGGCTGTACGGACCTCGGGATCAGGACTTGCGTCCTGCGACTTGCGCATCGGCCGCACGTCCGCATCTGTCTCCCGACCAGGCACTTGTTGTTGGTTGTACACGACGACAAGGTTCGCATACTCTATTTGATCCACCAGGAGCTGCACCAAATTATCAGCCTGTGCGTTACTTGCTGATCCCCGTTCCCGCTCCATAGCGGGTGGCCGTCGTGCTGACGCTCCATCGTTGTCGCCTGCACCTACATCTCCAGCTTCCACGCGCGATGCAGTTTTCTTCTCGTGCAGCAGCGTACCTCGGGATGGACTTGAGCCGTCCCGCGAAGTCTCCACGGTATCGCTCGTCGCGAGCGCTTGGTCAGCGTCGTTGTGGCTGATTTCCAGTCCAGTCCCGCCAGTTATACCCGTCGCTGTCGTTGGGATGCGTTCCGAAGCCGGCGACGTCTGCGCTGTATTCTCAGGGCTATACGCGACAGACGCCGTTTCTTGTTGTCGCAGCGTCGGTGCGAATACCTCCGCAGCCGCCGCTGCATCGATGACGCTCACGAGCGCAAGAAGCTGCAGCGGCCACTCAACATGCGCAAGACTGTCGGCGATGGCATATGGCTCCTCTTTTTCAGGGCTGCAGACGATGAGGTAGTCCACACCGTACGCTGCCTGGACCTGAAACAGATTCACAGGGCTGGGTGCAGCTTCCACTGTTTGATCCGCAGCGCTCTGTACCGCGGACCCGCTTTGCGCCTGACTAGCTCTTGGCGTGCGAGCTCGTCGTCTCATCAACTGGTCAATTTTGGGTCCGAGCTCATCCTGGTTCACACAGTTGTCGAGAACTTCAAAGTAGATATGGGTACCGATTAACGCGGAGCACAACGATGAAGGCAGAGATTCCGTGCACAGCGATGCATTAACCAGCCAGCCAGCTTCATCCTCATCCCAGACGAGTCCCAGCCGAGTTGCGAGTGTTGCCGGCAAAAGCACGCCCACGCGCGGCGGGCGCTCCTCCGGCTGCGGCGATCGTTGCAGCAACTGCTCCAGCAACGTTCCTAAAAGTCGCAAACGCGCGATATCATCTAGCCCGCTGAGCACCACGGTGGGCACCGGTGTACTTCGCAGCGTTCTCCGCTGTGTATCACTCTCCGCGGCCTGTGTGGGCTGACTTGTCTGTTGTGGTGGCCGTTGAGCAGCGCCCATGGCAGCTGCCTCTGCGCTCGCGTCTGGCGGGTCCGAACCCCCGCCGTCTGTAACATCAGCGCTCCACTGGAATGCAGGCAAAACGACCGCGAAGATCGTACTAGTATTCCTCTGTAGAGCAACGTGGTGCAGAGAGCGACGCAGTGAGCGCTGGTTGAAAGCTACTGGTGCCGCTGCGAAAGAAGAGCGTGTTAGTGGGCGATGCTGAATGGGCCGCACCTCCCAGGCACGCCCTCGAGCATGCCTTGGGGTAAGCGTCCTCGGAACGCGACTGCTCCACTGCAATACCGTTCTTTTCTGTACTATCCTTTCCTGTGGGAATAGATATCCCGCATAAATGACTTGCCCCTGTAAAACAGGGGCGAACATGGGCAACATCAATGTACTCTTAGGGTCCTCTTCGTTTGCTGCGAACCGGCGAGCGCTGGTGAAGCCAACCTTCATGCGCGCTCCGCGAAGCGCACTGCCGCGCACCGGTCGACGCGATCCGATGCTTTGTGTAACCGCAGGTGCTTCGAGGTGCTTTCTTACGAGTTGCTCCATTTGCTAGAGCACGTGTGATGCGGTGTATTTCCTTCATAGGATATGGAGGAAGCGGGTATTGAAAATGTTGTTGCGAAATGATTGCAACTGCATGTGCTTCGAGGTGCTTTCTTACGAGTTGCTCCATTTGCTAGAGCACATGTGGTGCGGTGTATTTCCTTCATAGGATATGGAGGGAGCAGGTATTGAAAATACTGTTTCTAAATAAATAACATTTCGATCGCTCTTGGGTTCACGGAGACATCCTTGGACAGGGATACTTTTCGCGATTGATCGCAGTGTTTACAGACGTCTTTCAAAATACATGACTTCCAATATCGACCGACTATCGCGTCAGCCACAAAGCACCGGAAAGTGTCACTGTGTGCATGTAGTGCATGGACCCCACGTCTCGCGTTAAGGACCCTGCTTATCCACTGGGCATTGAGTCGAGCACTCGCCCATTCGGAGGCCCAGTATACGCAGAGCAATGGCACATTCGCTGCGAACGCCGATGTTCGTAGCGCTCTGAGCACAGTGTCGGAGGCCCTTTCTGCCGATGCTCGGTGCCTCGACGACCTCCACAAGCACACAGGGCATTGTGGAATCCCGCCTCGTCGGTGGAATATACCAGTCATTGCCATCTACAATCTGTTGCTGCATTCGCGAGCATATGAGAAGCCTATGCAAGCGGCATCTGTCTACGAGCAGAGGGCACTGGGCCCTGGACACTCGCTGGTGCAAGTTCTTCGACACGATGGCAACTTGTGCTTCGATGCGTCGTCTCCGGATCTCAGAACGCGCTCGCTGCGGACGCTTCGGGCAGCACTCCACACGTACTTAGCTGAGAATACGGCTTCAATGGTATGCGGCGTCGCTGCATCGCCTTCATAGAACTCCGGGCTTCAAGTCACCGTGTTTATAAGCCCTAAAGAAATTGCTACAATGGTTTCGTTCGCACACCTCAGAGTATGCCAGTCTTTGCGGTGCGTCGTGTCCCGCACTGAGCAACGAATAGACCAACAACATGGAGATCTTGTACTCGTGTGTGTATGTACTTGGTACGTGCTTCTGAGGATCTAGTCCGAGTCACTGGCAGGAACGATATCGATAGAAGGCCAACACCATTTCGACTAAGCCAAGTAGAGCGTCACGAAAGAGAATCCTTCTGAACTGGAGACTCCTAACCTGGCTACAGCCAATGTTGGGCGTTTCGTTCTTGGACGCAGCGCGCCTTATATGCCGGTAACGCATTCCCAACTGCATTACCGACTCTGAACCCGGAGCGTTTTATACTCCATAATGCAAAACGCAAACGACAGCGCCACTCCAAACGGATGCAGCTCCGAAAAAGCGTGAGTTCCACGTACCGATTCTCATCTGGTATACAGCGACGCGCTCTGAACATCTCGCGGCGTACCCGAGTGGGTCCTTCGAATGACGATGACGATGCACTAGTCTTTAGACAGTCACAGGGACCTGTAGTAGAGCATCGCGCAAAACAGGAAGCGCTTTCCGAGCAGCACAAGAGTCGGCGATCCAGCCTGATCGAACGGGCCTCGGTAGCAAACGCCGGTTATGTCGATGACGATAGCCATCGCACCCGTAATCATGGAAAGTCTTGGAAATCTCCTCTTCCGGGCACTGTTTGCATTGCTCCATCAAAGCGAAACACCAGCTGATATGAATTGCTCTCGTGATGCGTGACGTGAACGCTCCTCTCGAGAGGCAGCACACATCCGGTGCAACCTCGAAAGCGTTCCGGCCGCTCTCAAGGCGGTGTTGTTAAGCAACCACCCGATCGTTGCGATAGCGCGTATCCGCATACCGGTGTGCTTCTGTGGCCCGTCGAGAATCAATTCATGTGGACTGACGGTAGCTTCGGCGCGCAAGCTGTCGGGAAATCGGACGCAAAGTTCGCGTTACCAAATCGATCACCGCTCTACGCAATAGAGTTCGACTTGTAGGCTGCTCGCAACGTCTCAAAAACACGTTCCCGCAAGAGTCGCTCGGCAGGGCGGCGGATGTCGTTCGCCGCCCCGCGGTCGGGGTGTGTCAAGAGCAGCGCTCGCCGATACGCGACCTTCACTTGCTGTTCATCCAGCAAAGCCTGCACAGTGAGACGCTCCCAGCCAGAGTCCTCACCTAGAATCTCGTGCAAAGTGCTCAGAAGCGCTCGAATGTTATGTGCTCGCGATCCGTTTCGCGTCCATTCACTGATGCGTTGCTCGACGACAAAGATGACTTCTGGGGTAGCGGTGCCATCTTGCGGCTCCAAAGTTTCCCGTGTCCCAGAGGTGACCTCACGGTAACCAGTGGAGGTTTCTGTTTCGATCGTGACCGAACTACTGTCCGCCGTGTATCGTTCACGAGCTTCATGTGCAGTGGGGGTCGAGCGTATCGCATGCTTACGCCGCTCAGCGGTTGTGCTGCTGCTGCTGCTGCTGCTGCTGCTGCTGCTGCTGCCTGTACTGTTGCCGTTGCTCCTGCGAGTCGCCTGGAGAAATTGTTCGGGTGTGGCAGCATTGGAAGCCCGGACACGCTGTGGATCGTCGACGACTTCATTAACCTCATCCCAGGGGCTTGCCTCCTGTGCACCGCTATCCATCGCGGTAGCAGCCGCTACTGACACAGCGTTTGAGCTGGAGGCAGGATGCAGCGCAGGTGCTTCCGCTGGTGTTCCAGCCGGGGCGTGATGCGCCGTTGCCTGAGCAGGGGCGCTTTGTGACACGTCTTCAGACTCTTCCTCAATATCCACAAGCTGATCTTCGAGTGGTCCCTTGGGAGCGTTAGGCCTTGCTGTGCACGTCTGATCCTCTGCGCAATGGCCAGCAGGCCAAGTCGATGTCGACGGCGGCGACGATAATGACCCTGCCCGGGCGTTTCCTCGAGAGCTCACGACGTCAGCCACTGGTGCGGCGGCTGTGCTTGCTCCAGCGTCCGTCATTACGGCCAGTCCTCGTTCAAAAGCAGTATCCAAGGAACTTGCATCCAATTCGGATGCGCCAGTTGTCGGCGTAGGGCGCCATTTCTCGTGTAATGTTTGCCATAACGTTTCCGGCTTGGTCGCCGTGGATCGTTCCATCTGCTTCCGAGTCGAAAGGCGCTGCAGAGCAGACTGACCGAGAGCGGCCTCATTGGATGGAGCGCCCCCGTCAGCTCCAGTCCCAGCTCCAGTTCCAGCACCAGCGGGATTCCCGCACGAATCAAGCCTCCTGTTCGGCCTGTTCCGCGTCGCAGCCTTCTTCGAAGAATCATCGCCATGAAGGCGGTGCTGCTCCGTCACCACAAAAGAGGCCGCAGCATAAAATTGTCGTTGAATTTCGAGCAGCTCTGTCAGGCAACTCGGTAGTAGCTCCGAGCGGGCCAGAATCCACGCTTCGAGGTGCACACAGGTTTCCTCGCACTTGCCCAAGAGAGGTCCCATCACACTATTATAGACTTCTTCCACAGAACCAACGTACCCATATGCACCACTCTGCATACTTAGCTGCCGCAAACTTGCCTGTGCTTGTTGAATCTCTTCGACCAAGCCAAGGACGCCCTCGAGGAGCGCCTGACCTTCATTGAGTGCCATCGCTAGCGGCTGCTGAACCCGCAGCCGGAGACGTTTCTCAGTCACGCGCAGCACTCGTTCTTCAAGGTCCAGCTGACACTCGTTCCATTGCGCCCAGAGCGCCCGTCGTGTAGCGTCCGGTTCCATGTTCGATGCGCTGGTACCGGGCTCTGTGACAAACGGCGATGAGGGTACTGCGTCGCGCCAGTTTGCCATAAACTCCTGCATGCTCCTCAAAATACGCTCTATCGACGTTTCGAATCCAACCCAATCATGCAACATCTGGTATAGCGTGGCTCCAGCAAAGCTAAGTCGCTGAAAGCGCTCACCGAATGTAGCTAGCCGTTGCCCGACGTGCTCCCACCGGCTCAGTACGTTCCGAACGTTCACCGGGCCGGTGCTATTCGCTTTGGCCTCAGAAACACTCCATTGTGCTGCACGCTTCGCCTCCTGCCCCAGTTCCCGCAGTCTATTCCGCCAGGAGCGGAACATGACCGCGTCACCAACCCAGTCTGAGAACTGAGCGCTCTCGAGAAAAAGTCGCGTAGCGCCGCGCCGAGGGCGCTGGTGCAAGGCGCGCTTCGTTCCCGGACTGGGTAGGCACAGGTGCGGTGTTCCCTGGACGCGTTGCCAGGTTAGAGAGCGTTTGACCTTTCGATCTGTGAACGTTCAGAGTATTCGTGTTTCTGCAACGTCCTGGTTGTGTATCAAGAGAGCATTAAGTTCGACGGTTTTCTTTCCGAAGGCTTGTGAATGCAGCGGAAGCGCCCGGAGCGCTGTCAACGCTGTGGGAAGCGCTTGCATCAAGAGCATGTGTGTGCAGCCAAGGTTTGTAGTTGGATCCGATGCTTCTCTGCTACGAAGTTTCTTCTTATGTGCTTACTATTACTGCTCTTCGTCCTGCCGGTACACGCAAAGCGAACCAAAGCAGAAACAACGACTCCAGCGTTTGAGCCCGGCTTTGAATACATAACGTACGCCTCAGTGGTGAAGCTGGAGCACCCGCTGACGGGCCTTCGACTGCACTCCCAGGAGGTTGCGTACGGGACAGGTTCGAAGCAGCAAACCGTAACTGCAGTCGAACGACACCTCGATGATGATCGTGCGCTATGGTTGATCAAAGCTCCCCAGCAAAGCGGCGGGCGTTTTTTCGCGGAGTCGAAAGGCATGCGGCGTGTTCGTTGTGGTGACCTCATTCGACTGGAGCATGTGGTAACGCGGACGCATTTACACAGCCATCGTTTGGCATCACCGTTGACTGGCTCCCAGGAGGTCAGCGCATTTGCGCTGTCCGCTGAGGGCAGTGGTGACTCGGGGGATCACTGGCAAGTTGAATGTATCTCGAAAGGGGCGGTCTTCTGGGCTCGCAACGAGACCGTTTACCTACGTCATGTTGATACAGAGACCATGTATCTTTCGGTTCTGGGGGAGCAGCGTTATCATGATCCTCTAGAGAATCACGCTGAAGTGGTTTGTTTAGAGCGCAAATCCATTCGACAACCTGAGCTGCGAGCACAGTGGGTAGCATCGGAGGGTTTCTTCCACGCGTCTGCCGCAGTTGAATCATGACGAGACTGCTATGGCTGAGCGCACTCGGTGGTAAACCGCGAGCGCTGCGACAGTACTGACACAGCGATCATAGTGCCCCGCAGTTGCGGAACATGAGAGGCGTGTCGCTGTAGACCCGTCGAAAACTTTTGTTGCCTTGCAGCTCACGCGGTTAGCGCGGGTCGCAGCTTGCGAGCACATTCCCTTGGCAGGAGGTGCACGGCGAACGAAGTGCACCCCTGTAGCGAGGCGACGAGGCGTCCCAGGAGCCACACGCGGGCATCTCTTGCACACGCTGCGGCTGGTCTAGGCAGCCTTCATCGAACCTAAAGAGTCGCTATATATAGCGCCCGTGCAAACGTTTCGACGCGAGTCAGCGTCACAGTTCGAGGAGTGCAACCGCGCCCGCCTCCGGAAGCCTTGGCTACTGTTGCGAGCGTAAGGCAACGCCTGCAAGAGAGCGAGGTACCGCCTGGACCGCGGTGTCTCGCAAGGGCACTTCAACGCTGACCATATTCTACGCCGTCGACTTTTGCAGCGCTTCACGATGACTGGTGTATCCTAGTGCACGAGCAAGACTCTGGCTTTGCTCTAGGTCGCCCAACGTAACAGAGCTGCAACTGTGTTTCAACGCTGACCATATTCTACGCCGTCGAGTCTTGCAGCGCTTCACGTTGACTGGTTTATCCTAGTGCACGAACAAGACTCTGGCTTTGCTCTAGGTCGCCCAACGTAACAGAGCTGCAACTGTCCTCCTGCGCGCACGCCTCCAATGCCAGTACCAGTGCCGGGAAGAGCAAGTCCTTGAGTAAACGCGAAACGCTGTTCGTTCTCCTCGATAGACGGTGTTCATCCAGGCCTGGCTCTCGGAACAACCCGATTTCTCCTGCGGGCAAACAGAACGCGCCCTGGGGTGCGTTATTCTCAACGTATCCCGCACGAAATCGAACGCAAAAGCACCAGGGAAACGAAGCAGAAACGGTGTTTTCGTGGTGGCGGTCGCCTGGCGTTTCAAGAGACAGTGACATCGTTTCTGTCACTTGGGTGCCAGTTACAGACCAGGAAACGTATTCGTTTCCGTCATCGCCACTGTGGTACGCACCAGAGCTGTTCCTGGTGTGCGTTGAGTGCCACTTTCAGCTACAGTCTCACAATGAACGGGACCCGGGGAACGCTTATTGCGTTCGAAGGCGGCGATCGAGCTGGAAAGAGCACACAGGCGAAGCAAGCTCTTCAATGGATACGAGAAACTCTTCGTGAACCAGCAGTGCTGTGGCACTTTCCGAACCGGCACTCAGCCACGGGTCGGCTGCTCGACACCTACCTAAGCGGCAGTACAGAGCTCACTGGCCAAGTAGCACACCTGTTGTTCGCAGCAAACCGCTGGGAGCGCGTTGAGGAACTCTGGCAGCTCCTAGACAGCGGATCCCATGTCATTCTCGATCGTTATGCGTACTCTGGAGTAGCATTCTCCGTAGCAGCACGGGGACTCGATCCCGAATGGTGCCTGGCAGCGGATCGCGGCCTACCGTCACCAGACTTGGTCTTGTTTCTGGACCTGGACCCGCAGCTCGCTTCGAAGCGCGGGAACTTTGGTGAAGAACGCTACGAGCAACTTGTGATTCAACAGCGAGTTCGCCAGTTCTTTCTGGACCGTCTATTTCAAAGCGAGAACTGGGTGCGCATCTCTGCGGAGCAACCTCCGGATCAAGTGCAACTACAGTGCCGACGCGCCATTACGGAGATGCTGCCTCGAGTGCGAAGCCTTCCGCTCAAACTCCTTTGGTAAACGATTGTTCATGGAGTTGTCTAGCGCGCTGGTAAAGCGACGTTCGCGGCATGCCAAGTCGAGCGCGTTGCGACCTGCTACCGATGCGATGGACGGGTGTATCCGGGTTGGAAGGCGTCGCCAGCGAAGCACATGCGCATGCATATGATCCCTGCACTTTTATCGAACAAGTGCATTTTCTTGGAACAAATCAATGTCTCAGAGAAGGCGTTCGGCGTTTATCAGTTTCCTCATTGGATCGGACGATCCTAGACACCAGGGGCACGGAAGCGCTCGGCACGGGTTGTCATTACCGGCACCGCCAGACGCAGCATCTCAAACGATTGTGTGTCCAGCGAGTGTCCATACTGTGGAGCGTCTACATGAGCGCTGCACACCAAAGCCTCTTCATGTGAAAATGACGGTACGGATTCACAGTCGATATCTCCGTTGATCGATAGTTCAAGTGCTACCAAGCCGTTTTCGAGGGCGTTTCCACGTAATGCCTAGCACATGCGGGTGTACTCGTGACTTGAGACGCCCTTACAGCTTGTTCCGTGCGCTGACTTGGTACAGTCGGCGCATGCCGACGCATGGTGGCGTCTGGGCTCGAGAGCCTATTTCAGCGCTCGCACCAGCTCGGTACCAAGCGGGGAAACGGACTCGCGAAACGACCACCGTGGATGTTGCCTGAAGTTGCACCGATCACCTTCGGTGAAACGCATGCTGAAGTTGCTCTTTGCTGTTCTAGAGCGCTTTGATTGTCGTGCGCAGAATCTCCAAACATCGCATGAGCTCTGCTTCCTCAATAACAAGTGGTGGCGCGAATCGAATACGATCTCCATGGGTCGGCTTGCACAACATCCCGTTTTCCATCAGATGCAGACAGAGCTTGGTTGCGTTCAAACCGGGTCGCCAGTTCTCAGCTATGCTGAGTGCGCAAAGAAGACCACGGCCCCGCACGTTCGTGATCAAACCCGCGGACTCCTGTTTGATCTCCGAAAGTCCGCGCAGGAACATGTTTCCCAAATGAGCCGCCCGCTCGATCAGACCTTCATTGTGCAGCACCTCCAGTGCTGTCATAGCCACCCGACACCCCAGTGGATTACCTCCATACGTCGATCCATGCTGTCCAGGTTTGATCGTGAGCATGATTTCGGAGCTCGCCAAAACTGCGGATACCGGATACATGCCACCCGAGAGCGCCTTGCCGAGAACGAGAATATCCGGACGGATGCCGTCGTGGTCGCAGCACAGCAACTTGCCGGTACGCCCGAGGCCCGTCTGCACCTCGTCGGCAATCAGCAGCACACCGTACTGGTCGCAGAGTTCACGCACTCGACGCATATATCCCGGGCGGGGAACGATGACGCCAGCCTCTCCCTGGATGGGCTCCACCATAAACGCCGCGATATTTTGATCCCTATCAAGAAGCTGTTCGAGCGCTTCAGGGTTGTCGTATGGGATGATTTCGAAACCCGGCATGAAAGGTCCGTAGCCACCGCGCGATTCGGGGTCCGTCGAGGACGAAACTGCAGCTAAAGTGCGACCCCAAAAGTTATTCTCTGCAAAAACAACTTTTGCTCCATAGCGAGGGATGCCTTTGACGTCGTAGGCCCAACGCCGCGCGAGCTTCACCGCAGTCTCGCCGGCCTCGACGCCGGTATTCATCGGTAGAACGCGTTCATAGCCAAAATATTCGCATATGAAGCGTTCGAACTCGCCCAGGACGTTGTTGTAGAAGGCCCTCGACGTCAGCGTGAGCGTTGCGGCTTGCTCCACCAGTGTTGCCACCAGCCGCGGGTGGCAGTGGCCCTGGTTCAGCGCAGAGTACGCGGCTAAACAGTCTATGTATGATTTTCCATCAACGTCCCAGACACGTGCACCCTTGCCGCGAGCGATCACCACTGGCAGTGGTGCATAGTTCGTTGCACCGTAACGGGCCTCTAGGTCTAGGAGGCGCTGCGCCGCCGCAGACGGCACCCGCTCCGACGGTGCCGTCGCTGCAGCGCGCCCGCTGTAGCCTCGAGTCCACGGGACGCTCGACGTTGCCGGGATCAGTCGACATGGAGCAGTTCTCAAAAGGAAGCGCAGAAGCGTACGCGTTGTGGCTCCAGGCTTTGGCATGCGCACACACTGACCGCAAAATCTCGCAGTACGTCTAGCGGGCATTGGTGTCGCAGCTCAACGTCTGCACTGGCAGATGCATCCATCCAACTTCTGAACAAAATGGTATATTGAGGAGATTTAGTGAAAAGCCTGTACCGTTTAGATATAGATCAAACGAGCCGGCGCGTCGCTTCGTCCGCGTCGAGCGGTACCCCCCAGCGGTGCGCAGTGCTCGAAACGCGCACCAGGAGGCTGCATCAACGCCTCGAAAATGGCGCATAGAAACTTTGCGGAACGCTACGATCACATGGAAATACGCACAAACGATGCAGATTGGGTTGCGCTCGGCAACTTGCGTGCGTGGTCTGGAACGGTGCCGCGATCCGCTCCGTTGCCTGGCTTTGCGAGAAATCTGACCGAATGCAACGTAGTCGTGAAGGGCACTTCAAGGCCGCGCCGACGCGCCTCTGCTACCATTCGAGCTCGCGCCCTGTAAAGCGCGCATTCAAGTCGAGCGTCTTGCGATCGCTGCCGACCCGTCGACAAGGCAGGCATCCGGCGGCATAGAGTATGAACTTGTATATACTTGTATCTTTATGAACCTAGCGCCGGTGGCATCAGCGATCGTATCGATCGACGAGCGCCCAGCGCGCGCAGATTGTATATTCTCTTGCGTGCGTGCGTGCGTGCGTGCGTGCGTGCGTGCGTGCGTGCGTGCGTGCGTGCGTGCGTGCGTGCGTGCAGCTGCCTCAACTGTAGGGCGCTTACCGCGCTCGGTACTTGAGCGGAACGTGTCGAATGCCCTGGACTTTATGGTCAGCCATTTCCAGAGTGCTAGGTGATTGGGTATGGCGCCCTGAGGAGGCGCATGCGTGCAACGCCACGACTCTGGGGACGGCAGAAACGAGCGCTAACACCCGCGACGTGCAACCGGCACGCCGAGAGGCGGCTGTGTTCCCGCAGCTCCGTGTTCGTGAAGCGCCAGCGTCGACTTGTGTGGTTGAAAACGCCTGGCGGTCACCAGACACAGAGTACGTACCAAACACGCGTCTATTTGGAGCGTTGAGCGCAAGTGGTGCCGAAGATGCGCGGTTTTCGGCGGTCGGACGGTCAGAGGCCGCAGCGCTATTATGTACAGGTTCGGCATATGGGGATAATCGAGTGCTCAAGCCAGATGAAACGAAAGATTCAATAGAGGGCGATAATCATGAGAGTTCGAAAAGGTTTGCAGTGCCTGCGCGGATCCCGGTCTCTAGCGTGTTCGCTGTGCACTCTCGGCGGCCAGGTCTTGGTGCAAATTCGACGGACGACGTTGGCTATCGAGATATGAGCGCCGAAACTCTTGTTCATGAGAACTTGTCCCGATCGAGGCGGAGAGAGTCTGCGGCAGAGCGCGAGCGCTTGTTGCGACGACTTGCAAGACTTGAGTCCAGCGTGCCGCCCGCCGTGTCGTATGCTCGTGAACCGGCGTTCCGGACCGAAACCACTACCTCGGCATCCAGGACGAGTTCGCCAGCGGTGCTCCGACAAGAATACCCCGATGCTCGTTCCCGAGACGTAGACAGAGCCTCTCCAGACACTAGCCTCGTTCGACTGCGCGCTAGTGCAGCGCTGCTCAGTTCCTACCTGGACTACACCAGGCGCCTGGGGACGCAAAAGCATGATGAGCGGAGCCGAAGCGAGGCGCAGGCGCACACGCAGTCACCGGAGAGCGAGGCGCAAGTGGTGGAAATTATCGAAATCTCCGACGATGAATCCACGGTTGATGAACGTGATCTCGCTGCTGCTGCTGCTACTGCTGCTGCTGCTGCGCATGAGCGCTGGAATACCTCAGCGGATCCGTCGCGACGAATGCACGTTATGATTCCTGATAAGGGCAACAAAGCGCTCCATCGAACTGAATCCGAAAATCTCATAGCAGGGCCAGTTCGTGCGGAAATCATCTCCACCTTGCAAAAGTGCTCGAGTTTGACGAGCCCGGTAACTGACGTGGCCCATCGGGTTCTGGAGATCGCCTGGAACTCGGGGCTCGATGTGCGCGAGCCTCTTGTGTCTCATGAGGGCTTCAAACTGACTCGAGGTGATCTCCTCCGCTTACGCCCTGGAGGATGGCTGAACGACGCGATTCTGAACGCATATTGTCAGGGTTTGCTCATGGAGCGCCAGACCCGAGAAGGCACGCGTCGCCAGTGGCCTCGCTGTGCCATATTCTCGACTTTCTTCTACACTCGTCTGTGCAACAGCGATCGCCTCGGCGATGCATATGATTACAATGGCGTTCGTCGGTGGACTCGAAGTGTGAACGTTTTCGAACTTGATCGCGTTTTGGTGCCGATTAACTTGAGCAATACACATTGGACACTCGCGCTCATTGAGCCACATAGCCGCAAGCTGACCTACTATGACAGCATGGGCGGTACCGGTAAGGGTGTCCTACAGACGCTTCGCCGGTGGCTCTGCGACGAGGCCATGGACAAGCTGCAGCTACGCATTGACGAGCAGGCTTGGACGCTCACTGTGCCTAAATCGGTGCCGTTGCAGACGAATGGAAATGACTGTGGCGTATTCGTGGCTGCATTTGCAGAACATCTAACGCGCACTGCACCAGTGGCTTTCTCGGCGTCAATGATCCCCCATTTCCGCATGCGGATGTGCGTTGAGATTTTATGTGGTTACGTACCACCATAGGACACTGGCACGCGACACGGTCACGATTCCGAACGGCAGTATGCTCCCGTACGAGGCCTCGTATCCGTATACGAGCGCATTGCTCTGGACGCAGCTCGATGTTATTGCCGCGAGATGGTCCAGCAAAGCGGACCGCATCGACTACCCTGCAAGCCGTGCGAGTCTGCCAGGCATTCTGATTCTGGATGACGCTTCCATGGCCCAGCAAAGTTTTTCAGATCCGATCCGAGCATGGATCGCGTTTGCAAGCGAGTCTTCTGTTCCACCATGACGACGCAATCGTCTGCCCTACATCCACATGATAACGGGTAGGCTGCGCTCCGACTGGCACGCGAGGCAGGCCTGACACGCGAGGCACCTGTGTATAACCATTCTTCTGGATTCCGAGCAGCATCGCTGCGCTGCAGCTGCGATAGCTTTTGTTTTTCAGGCAACTGAGTCAGAAGCGGCATCAGTATCGTTCATTTGAAGCATATTCGGATGAAATCGTCGAAGGAAAGTGCGCAGCGCAGTGACGCCCTCAGCAGTTAGCAGCGGAAACCTAAATACCACCAAAAACACGACGCCGTCCTCGCGCTTCCCAACACCGAACCCTTCCCCTTGAATGGCAGTGCCACGCCGCCCATAGACAAGGGCAATGCGCGGCTCCTGCCGGTCGCTCGTCATCGGGTACCAACAGTGAACGTCGTAGTGGCGAGCGCCGAGCCCTAGGCCGGCGCGCATAGCACTCTCTCTCGACCGGAATAGTGTCTGGTACGATTCACAAACCGTTTTTATCCACTCGCTCTCAAAGTTGTGCTGTAGTAAAACGCTTCCATCCGCGGCTGTAAGCAGCAGTCGGTGCCACTCGTAGCGGCGCGCCAGAGACGCTGCCAGCGGGGTGCTCGCACCGGCTAGCGTGCCCGTTTCACTCGTAGCCGTTGAGAGCGAAGGCGAACGTTCCGACCACGCCCAACTTGGTCTTGAGCTGCTCACGTCCTCGAAATATTCATCCCAGGTTGATTCCGAAGATATACTGGGGTTTCGGTGACCAATCACCAGGAACTCTGGACCCGTGGCCATACCAGGAATATACGGCTAGCAGGGGAATCGTGATGGAGCGTGTTTCGCGTGACCAGTGCGGATCTGGTTCCTGTTCAAAAGGCATGTTGGACAAAATTGATCCTATATATCTATCTTCGTGCAAAATGGGCGGTTGTAACTAGATATTCTATATATGTACATGTTCATGCTAAATGGGCGATTGTAACTAGATATTCTATATATGTACATGTTCATGCTAAATGGGCGATTGCAACTAGATATTCTATATATGTACATTTTCATGCTAAATGGGCGATTGCAACTAGATATTCCATATATGTTCGTGTTCGCGCAGCACTGCTGTTCCGGTGACGCAACCGCGCAATCCATGCATCTGCGGTATCGTGCAGGAGCCTCCTGCAACTCCACCGCGTCGCCATGCGTTCCTGTGCACACGGGTGCCGTACAAGACGGATATCGCAAAGAGCGATCTTCGCGTGGACGTCATGAAAACGGCGATTGATCTGTGCGCTTAAATCTGTGTCCAGATGAACTGGAAATCGTCTCCATAACGAACATAGGTATCCACACCACAGCCTCTGGGTATGTTCCCGGTATGATCAACACTCGACTTGGCCGGCGTTTTATGCTACTACTTCCTTTTTCACTCACTTGTTTTGGGGACCATGCAAGTTTGTCTCTCCTTTTCCTTCGGCTATGCTTTCGGCATGCGAAGCGTGTTCATGGCAGCGTCCAAGTCACGATTTCGTCGCTGCGGCTAGTTTCAGCACGATGCATGCCCGGTCGCAAGTTATGAACTACGCATCGAATGCAATATACATCTCGTTTGTATACAGAGCCAATGCGAACTGCGCAGCGGTGACACTTGTTCGTGTTCAGGTGTTCGCATACGCCCAACGCATTGCATCCCCTTTCGAGCGCTACCCCACGGCACGTGACTGCTTGCTTCAATGCTTAATACACGCCCTCGATTGGTACACGGGACTCGCCTCGATGCCCTCATCCGTTGGCGCCTTCGCTGCCGCTCACGACCATCAGATCCTTCTTCCCCGCGATTTTCTCGCTGAGTTCTCGATCTGGTGCACACGCTTGCGCATGCTGTCTCATTCGATGGACGATTTGGAGAACACTTTGTCGTCCGTGATGAAACAAGTACCAGAAAGGAATTCGAGTCAAGTTATCTCGATCTGTCTACGCTTACCTTGTACAAAGCTGTGACGCACACTCCACAGCGAGCAATCGTTTTCATGACCAATGTCCGAATCCAAGACCCTTTTCCATGCTAACAGAAACAACGCGAGCCTTTGAATGCATCGCACTTGAAGGATATCATGCCGCCGCCGAATGCCATCTAATCGATACCCGCAAGTACATGGCGATATACATTTCGTTTGGAATCGATTATTCGACATTTTCAGTGAACACTCCAAATGAGATTGAGAAAAAGACGTCTAGCGACGTCTTCTCGTATTACCCGTCCATACAGTGAAACGAAATGCTCTGCCAAGGTGCTTTTCCGATCGAATCCTCGACGAATGCGCGACTTGCGCTTGCTACAATTAAAGAAAAGAGAGACATGAAGGCTTGAGCTTATGAATAGGGCCATGATATCGGTTGTTTTACGAACTCTTGTTCTAGAGCATCGATAACCACCTTGATGCCAATGCTGGAACCAAGTCCGGCTGCAAATGGAATAAAGAGCCACTCCGGAAACATGACATGGGATCCTTTACCCATCTACGAATCCGTATGCCCCTAGTGCAACATTTCAAACGTCCATGCTGTATATCTGAAAACCTCTCGGGGAATAACTCTCAGGACAGGAAAACGGCATGCACTTCAGTATCCCATTTGCATCCGGCAAGAACGTAGCGGCAACAGGGAGTTTAGAAGAAGCTCAAGGCGGCGACCGATGCTGCCGGCGCCTTTATCGCTCGGGTATCCTAGACGCGAACGGCTCGCCCGGGTCGTTCGCCAATAAGAAACAATGCCTTTACCGGTGGGGGAAAGGCTCCGCGCTCCGCCGCCCAACTCGTTCCATTTGGGTCCGACGCCAGCTCGCCACCAAGCTCGACAGCAGCAGCGTTGCGACAGAGTGCGTCCAAAATCACAACGTTTGCCTGCTCGTCTCGCAGCTGCAAACGAAGCGTACCGCGCGCACCGTCTCTTACCACAAACTGCATGCCGTGACGGGTCGGACCCAGTACATACGCCCCTGGTTCAGCGGTCTCAGCGGAGACCTTCACGCTATAGCGCGTGCCGTGCGCTTCCATCTGCCAGTTGCCCCACTGGACACTCCAGGATATGCGGCGGCAGTTCCAAGCAGCGAACTCCCACAAATATCCCTTCCAGTGGAACGCGATGATACCAATGGTTTCCCGAGCTACAACCTTATTCGGTCGCTGGGGCCAGCAGAGCTCTCGACGCGCTCCCACACAGGTCAAAGTCAACGGTGCATCGATGTCTGCGGTCGACAGCTCCAGCGATGATGCGTCCTCTCGGAGCACGTCAAAGACGTGACACTGCAGCCAGAACCATCGCGATGGGAACGCACTGCCCCAGTTCTTCTCGATATACGTGGGTGCACGCTCGAAGCGAAAAACGCGACCATGCCAGTCCCGAAATATACCAGTGGTTCGAGCGAAAGCAGAGAGTATCTGCCAGCCTGGTTCAAAGACTTGAAAACGCGTGAGCCAGGTTCCAGTCGAGCGCGCACCATCCGAACCCCACGATAAGAGCGGCTCGATTCGCATATCGAAAGCGCAACTTATGTCTGGGCTCAGGTGCGCTACCATGGAACGCTCTCGATCCACATCGTCTGCTTGGATCGAGCCCTGATGCCACTGAGCAGAGAGCTGATATCCCGTATGCACGTGTTCTCGGAAAAGACTAGGGGCCAGGGAGCGCGCGTGCTCTGCTCGTTCGTCGCTGAGGAGGTCACTCGTTCGACCCCACTGACCAATGCGTAACGTCGACGTTGGCAGGTGCCGCAGCGCCGGAAAAAAGCCATCCATCATTTCTCGCGAAACAAGCAGCTCGTCCTGCACTCCAGAGCTCAAAACCTGTATTCGACCCCTGCGACCGTCTTCCAAGCTGTACATGAACGCCAGCGAAGTCGCCTCTGTGGGCAGCACGACTCGGACGTACCAGCCCTCGAAGAATCCACGATCTACGCTCGGCATATGAACACCGGCGTGGGGAAGTTCCAGGGGATCTGCGGTCTCCTTGGTCGCCTCATGATGACAACAACGTTCGTCTCTGCGTCGCCTCGCACCTGAGACCCGCTTCAGGGTACGCAGACTGCCACGAGAACCCCCAGATAGCACATGCTGTCGAACGGGGCTCGCATCCAGCGACGAAGCGCTCCGCCGGCGTCCCGTGAGAACTGCACGCGGCCCCGTTCCTGGGTGATCGTTGTACCAGCTTGAAACGAGCAGCGACCGAGCCCGGTGCCTATGCATTCTCCATGGTGGCTCTGGGAGTGCCCTGCAACGACCAGCGTGCTCCTGGTACGCGTACACAACAACAGAGGACAGCGGAGACGACAGCGACACCCACGCTGCCGCTGCGTTTACGGCAACCTTGCCGCTTCGGAGCTCCCGTTGGACCTCGAACCCCGAACCTCTACACTGGAGCTTTTCTCGCATATTCTCAAACTCGTGCCCGACCTAAAAATACCCCCGAATATTCCGTACTAGCATAAGTATCGGATCGATCCGGTCGATAGCGCCCTGTACTGGCAGCCGCTGGTGTACTGGGACGGCTCTCCAGGTGCCCAGCTATAACGACAACACCAACAACAACAACAACAACTGCTGCTGCTGCTGCTGCTGCTGCTCCGCCAGACCGTTAGGCCCACCTCGCTCGGACAATAGACCAGCCCTTGATGCGTACTGGACTTGCCAGCGTCAAGGAAGTGCGGAAATCGACTCGTTCAAGCGTGTCTAGCGATACCTCGGAAGAGGCTGCTGACGCTGCATACACAGTGAGCGGCCAGCAGAAGTCACCTGTCGCGTGGAGATTGTTCGTGGCGCGTTTATCTTCTGGAAAACGAAGCTCCCCGAAGCCCGAAGCGTTTATCGTCTGGAAAGCGAAGTTCAACAAGGATTGAATCGTGTATCTTCTGCATAGAAGGTCCTAAAAGCAGAAATCATTCGTTTGGTGGGAAACGAAGATCCCCCAAACTTCATCCGTATACCTTCTAGTCTACGAATACTCGTACGCGCCAGGGAAACGGACACGCTCGCTTCCCAGCCGTCATGACCTTTAGCAAGTACACGTCGCTACTTACTTGTTTGAGCCCGTTGCTGGTGGGAGCGCTGGTGTCGCTACGGCCCTGTGTCGGTTCACTGCTGCACCTGTTGTTGTCGTGGCTATGGATGCCTGGACAAGTTCGGGGACGTTCTCGGGCTATTCGACGCCTTCATAGTTTCGCCACGAGTCTCAGCTTAGGATATGCCTTGGTGTGGATTCTGGTATATTTGGGGCTGCGGTTCAGTGGACTTACTCGAATGGACAACGTGTGGACACTCGATCGGAGCCAGACTCATGCGACGCGCGTAACAGCGTCTGCACTGGGCATTCCGCCTTGGTCACCCGCTTCGGATGTGTTTCTTCATCTATTGTGTGGAATCCTTGCCTGGTTTGCGTACCGCTATGGTGAAGACGAGGCCGTCTCTGCAACACTAGAGCGCGGGAGGCTGCTCTGGAGTCAGGTGGCCAAGGTTTCCTGGCTTGTACTCGTCGCTTCGCTGCCGCCAAGCATCCCATCGGCGCTGCTCTACACGCTGCTGGTGCTTGCCACACTACTTTCAGACTCTGGACAGCGTCGCCCGATAGCCAGTCGTGGAGGCGCAACGAAAGAGACCTCGGGACGCGTGCCGCGTGGTGTCGCTAGGCGTCGCCTGCAGGCTGTGGTGCTCACAACAGCCCTTGTTCTTTGTGCGCTCCATACGGTGGCGAGTTTCGTGTTTCAGTGGGCGTGGATTCGGAGCACACCGGCGTCCGAGTCAGTATGCGGCCAGCTTTTTGGTCTGCAGGTCCTACAACGTGAGCGCTTCGTAACCGCTCGCGGTGCGGCGCTGGTGCTGCTCGCTTCGTGGCGCCTGCTCAGTCTGAGGGAACCCATGCTGGTGACCTGGAAAGCATCAGGAATGGGTACTCCTCGCGCTGCTGCAGTGCTTTCATTCATGGTTACAATGATGCTGTGCTCGCATTGGCCAGGAATTTTCGCCTTGGTGTTAGCAGGTCTGGCTGAACTCGCGGTGCTGCTGACCGGGGTCTCGGTTTGGCAGACAGTGATGCGCATTCTTGCTGCGGTTGCCACGATCCTTATCGGACTTGTCGCTTTCATTTTGGGAATCATTGCGACGGTGGCAAAGCGTACTGTGCCGACGTTCTGGGGGTTGCCTCTCGTGGGCCGGTCCCTCTTGTGGAATGCCTGGCTCGTGTTGTGTCCGCTCCTGTGGACACAGCAGCGGCTGCCCACGGAGCAGAAATCGAATCCACTGGGACGCCTGCTACCCAGCGAGTACGTGCCCCAGTACGTTGCTTGGTTGCTTCTGGTTGGCGCACTTGCAGCCTTGGTGCAAGACTGGCTGCTGGGTGTGCTGGTGGCAGTACTCGCCATCGGCGTACGAACTGGAAAGGTAAGGCACCTGGAGGCATGGGTGTGGCTGCCGCTGCACGGCTGGGCTGCTCTGATTTGGAGCCTGCGTTGCGGACTTTGCGGTTTCCAGTCCGGTATCCTCGCCGAGTCGTGTATCCGGTCACCCCAGCAGTGTTATGTATGGGTTGCGCTTGCAGCAACAACTGCCGCTGGATGGGTGTTCCGCGTGCAGCCGCAGGTCTCGGCGGATCCCGAAAGAAACGATTAATGGCCGTCTAGAGCGGACCCTGCCAGCTGGTACATCCGGGGATGGAGCAAGATAACAGCACGCCTTTTCCGTATCAGCCGGTTCTGTATAAGCAGCGTTGCGAGCTATGTTCCCGTACGTCCTGAAGCGAAAGGCGGCAGACGCTGTACATGCCGCGTTTTCGTTGATTCCATATGACGTTGTCTGCACGAGAGCGGCTTCTTCCAGGAATCGATTGATTCTTGCGATGCGGTTGCAGGGGAGCTGGGGCGCGGGCATCGCGCCCCAGCGATATCGACCTGATGCTGGCGCCTGCCTCGGCTCTATGGTTAGCTTCAGCGTCCCGCGCTGGTCTCTTCACGGATAACGTTACCGCTACCCGAGCCGGATCGGTTCGACGGATTCAGGCGCTAATCAGAGCAGCGGCTACATTGAAGAGCGCAGCAGCAGAAGCTGCCTGCCGCAGATGAGAACTGCACACCGGCCGCTGTACGGTTCCGGTCAGGTACGCTTTCCGCTCGAAGGAGACCGAAAACTGCCCTAGCCGGCCAGTCGCGCCGCTTGTTGCGTTTACTTGCTTCAGCGTGCTTCTTTGCATCAAAGTCTGGATTCGCACCAGGCGCTGAGACGTCTCTGCTTTCGTGCAGTATTGCAAAAAGGCGGCACAAGCTTAGATACCTTCCGCCTCCTGCTCGTATTTCATAAGGAAATGCTTGGAATACGACCCGCTCTCGAGTGTATGTGCGCGAAACGAGCACCCGCTGCGTCCGGGCATTGTTGTTGCATATCTGCAGCTTCGGTTGCAAGGAAAACGAAAGCAACGGATGCGGACGCTGTTTGTGCTTACTACGATGCGGATCCTGCACCAGCTTGTCCTCAAGCTTTGGACTGGACGCATCCATTTGCTCTGCGAGAACGCGCTGAAGGTTTTGCTGCACGTGAGCGTTCATTCGCAGGTGGAAGCTCGGGCTTCTGATCGGTATCAGGAACGCAGTCTCAGGGAGACGCGTCTCACACGTTGACATTGGACTGTACGTGGCGTTCCGCATACCGCCAGACAGATGCGTTATCATGTAGTAGCGGGTGTGTGTGTGTATGTGTGCGTCCAACAAAAACGATCACCGAGTCAAGCGTCGTGGTATTCACGTGTCGAAGCCGTGTTACGGCCGCTTCTAGTCAGCCGGATGCATGGCAAGCATCACGTTACAGGCTTGCTATAGACAGCATTCTGAGCCGATTCAGTTTGAACCTTTCATATCGAAACGATCGAATTTGTGTCGGGATATAAGACACAACGGTCATGAAAAATCATATGTGTTTCCGCTTCAGCACCTCGCTTGAAAGTAAAAAATCAGTGTCCATAAAATCCTGCGATCGTCTCGATGATGATACTGAGGATGGTGTCACAGCGACCGCAACGCAGTCGGAGACAATGCAACTAGACGACTGTGCTGGGACCATGCCAGCTGCAGTTTCGAGATGCGCACATGCAGTCGTCAGTTTCGCTTATGCCTGTATCAAACGAGTCTTTCTGCAAAAATGACGATGCATACACTCGTGTGACCAGAAATGCATCTATTGCCGAGCGTGGCTTCAAGAATCATCCTGTGTGCAGGCGTTGCTCGGCATTCGAGGCAAGTCATCGATGCAGAATCCGCTGGTAGTTTGCGGAGTCAGTTAGACTAGGACGTCCCTCTTACAGAGCACTGATTCTCGTGCTTGCAATGGAGTAAGTAGTGTGCTGTTCCATCCAAGTGTGTGGTACAGTAGAGCACTGAATCCGAGAAAAGCTCACGAAGAACTTTCTTGGACTCGCCGACACCTCCCCGAGTGCGTCTCTCAAACGCCAAGTGGTCGTGTTTCTACCTGCTTCTCTGTGTGTGTGTGTATGTGTGTGTGTGCGTTCGTGCGTGACTGCTGACTCTTGTACCTACACCACGACTTGTCGAGCTGCGTGCTTGCTGAACTACGTTCTCTTCTGGATCAGATTGCGGTGACTGTGGGAAAATAGGTGTCAGGAACTGGAACTAGGACCTGTTCTTTTCCAGCGTTATTCTTTAGTGCCAGTCTCTAACGACGGGATTGTTCGGCGACCTGGAATTCTCTCTAATGGGTCACTTTGGACATAAGTAGGTCCCTGTTTAGCTTTGCTGCGTACTAGACGTCACAGGGTGTGAAAGACGCTCGCAATCACTGAATCCAAGGGAGTTGTCTCTCATATAACAACGAACAAATCGCAAACGACTTGGGGTGCGTTACCCAGACCCGGAATCCACCGGTCAGCGACCTGAAGAACACACACACACACACCTACGTCACCTGATCACCAGAGCCCTGCGCTGACCTTTCGGCTTGACGGACACGACTCGCAGTCACCGTTTCCTCTGTCCGTCATCGGGGCTAGCGGGATGTCGCACGAACTTGTCCACGCTGGACGCCGGGTTGTCGTGACCGGTATCGGCATGGTGTCGCCATTGGGCCTGTGTACCCGCATGTGCTGGGACGCACTTTTCCGCGGCCAAAGTGGCGTCCAACGGATCAGAGTTTTTGACCCCACCGGGCTGCCGGTGCAAATCGCAGCCCAAGTCGATCGTGCCGGCGTACTCGAACGACTTGAGTCGCAGGTATTCGCATCGAAAACAACGAGCACAGCGATAGCAACTGGTCTGCATGAGCGCAAACTGACCCCCGCGGATATTTTACGAGCACCGCTCAGTATCCAGTACGCCGTTCTCGCAGCACATGAGGCGATCCAAGATGCTGCGCTTTCGCCAGCGACGCTGAACGCAACCGACTCGGGCGTCGTTATCGGTGCAGGTATGGTATCCCTGAGCGATCTGGTTGAGAGCGTGAACCGTCACCAGTCGGGTCGACACCTGTCACCGCATTTCGTGCCTCGCATCCTGCTGAACGCAGCCGCCGGTTATGTGGCGTTATGGTTTGGTCTGAAGGGTCCCAGTCTATCACCGAGCACTGCTTGTGCTGCGGGTGCACATGCTATCGGTGACGCGTACCGACTCATTCAACGAGGCGATGCGACAGTGTGTATCGCCGGCGGAACAGAGGCATGTATTCACGAGTTGGCATTGTTGGGGTTTTCCAGGGCCCGGGCACTCACCACCCAGTTTGCAGATGAGCCCGAGCAGTCCAGTCGTCCATTTGATCGTCGACGTTCGGGTTTCGTGCTCGGCGAAGGCGCCTGTGTACTTGTTCTGGAGGATCTGGAACACGCTCGTACACGAAGACAAGCCCAGCCGCACACGACCTATGGCGAACTCGTTGGATACGGCCTGAGCAACGACGCGTACCATGTGACAGCACCTCATCCGGAAGGCATTGGCGCCCAGCGATGTATGGAAATGGCCCTCCGGGGTATTCCTCGGTCAGCCGTCGGGTATGTGAATGCGCATGCAACGTCGACGCCGTTGGGTGACGCCGTCGAAGCCAAAGCGATTGGGCGAGTTTTCGGCGCAGAGGAGCCGGCTCCAGTCGTGACGTCGACAAAAGGCGCCACTGGGCATTTACTCGGAGCAGCGGGCGCTCTCGAGGCTGCCTTCACGTTACTGGCGGTGCATCACCAGTGCGTACCCGGAACGTTGAACCTGCACGACATTGACGTCGGCCTGGAGATGTCGGCCACCACGGACACCACCACCGCTGGCTTGCGCTTCATTGGGCATCATGCGCATTATTACTGGCCCGAGAGCAGTCCGCTTCGAATCGCACTAAGCAACTCGTTCGGATTCTACGGGACAAATACCTGCCTCGCCTTTCAGCGGTTGCCGTCCGATGAGTCGAGATCGGGAAATGGATCATTCCAGGGGGATGGCGTATCGACCTAGTGCGCAGATACACAAACACACACACACATACATACACAGCAAGAGAGAGAGATAGAGCGAGACGATATGAACAGGGCGACATCGCGGTCCACGGGATTCGTCCACGAGACCCAGTGCGTCCATGGGCACCTCGAGCAGGTGTTTCACGCTCACTTGCAGGCAGCGAGTCGTCAGACGATATCGTGTTTGTCTAGCGCATGGCGACGCTGGTCACCTGGTGCTTGCACCATTTCCACAGCATGTGTAGGCACGCGCCCGGCACGTGATTGACGACCTTCCCATCAGGCAGCACGCCGCGGATAGGACAAGGTCGGGATCGCCGGCGATGCCCAGTGCCCAAGTACTTCTTGATGATGGCGCCTGCTGGACCTCTGGGCCGCAAACGACACACCGTATGGAATCCATGGTCCATTTAGTTGTTTGTTCGTATGATTCGTTGCCGAGACGTCTTTAGCCAACTGCCGCTCGAGCGCAAACAGCTTCGAATCTGTGCAGCGCCTTTCCACGAACCAGCTCTGAATGGACGCAAAAAGCGATGCCGAGTGACGTTGCGGTGCCCGTTGCCACCGAGAAGACGCACTCGCCCCAGATAAACGCTAGCGCTGGTGAGCGTGCTTCCACCGCACCAGGCTCTGATCCAGGCGCTTCATCTCGCAGAAAACTCGTGGCAGCGGCTTGGCTAGCGCACGCGTGCACGTGAGTCAGCTGCAGTACCCGAATGCGGGCGTGGAAAGACGTCCGAGCAGACGCGAGCGCATCGACAAGCGGGCATATCGCTAGCTCTCAGCGCTGTGCTCGCTCACATGCGACCTGTCAGCACCGGAGCTGGCCTTGTCGTTTGCGAGCATACTCCTGACCGTTCGTTCAAGTTCGGCGAGCTCCGCCTGCCATACACTGCGTGGCGTTGCCGCTCGCGACGCCTCCCAACGCGCTCGCCAGTGACGTGTCTCGTCGCGTGTCCGCTGGGCCTCCTCTCGAGTCAGGAGGCGGACTGGTGTGGCGAGAAGCGCCTCCAGAGAGCCCGTAGCCTCGTCGGGTGATATGCCCAACGAGATCATATCTCGCTGGACTTGGTTTAGCGAGCGGCCAAACAGCTCCAGCTTGCCGCTCACCACCAGTTCCACGAATGCGAGCCTTTTCTGTGCACTGGCGAATTTTCGCTCCAGTTCCTGGCATTCGCGTTCGAGTCTCTTCTGGTATAAACGCTCTCGCTCTATCATGAAATCTTCCAAGATTGACAGTGGGGTTTCATACTTACGAATGCGGCCTCTGGCATCAAACAGATGCATATTGGTGCAGGATATGGTGCTCTCGAGGCGCAAGTGTCGCCAGAGACCCTCACCGCGTTCTTCGAGGCGCTGGGCGTTCGCACGCGTCATGACCAACTCGAAACATATGTTCTCGTCGGTGTGGTACTCGCGGAATCCTTTGAGAACACCCGCTTCCGTGAGTTCATGGAGAAACGCCTTGTACGATTCAGTCCAGCGTCCTATTGGGAGCTCACGAACACGGAAGGTCGTGCTGGACAAACGTTCGACGCACCCACGGCTCACGAATACGAGCTCACTCTGGGCAATGATTTGGCCACGGAAACGTCGATACCACGGTTTCAGCGGCTTTGGTGATCTCCCTTGCAGCAGACACCGGACATTGTGGATGATATCCAGCGGGTGAAAGGGGGGTAGCGTCGTCGACCAGCCGGTACCGACCCCGTCGATGCCGTTCACGAGTGCCATTGGAATGATTGGCACAAAGTACTCGGGCTCGATCTGCTGGCCGTCGTCTTCGCAGTATGTCAAGAGCGGATCGTCCGAAGCGGGAAAAATCTTGCGTGTCACTGGCGACAAGCAAGTGTAGATATATCGGGCGGAGGCGGCATCCTTGCCACCGAGCAGACGAGTGCCAAACTGCCCGAGCGGCTGCAGCAGGGGAAGGTTGTTCGCTCCGCAGAAATCCTGAGCCATACGCACAATGGTGCTGTGCAGCGACTCTTCACCATGGTGGTAGGCAGTCTGCTCGGCTACGTAGCCCGCAAGTTGGGCAACTTTCATGTCGCGCACGAGGCCCCTTTTCAAGCACGCGTAGAGTACCTTGCGCTGCGCCGGCTTCAAGCCATCGATCGCTGACGGAATGCTACGCACGTTATTGGCATAGGAATAGAGCGCCAGTTCCCGGTTGACAAAAGTCGCCAGCGATACGCCTGCGTCTGATGATGCGTTCGTCTCAAGGGGTGCGTCTCCAGCGTCACGTGGCGTTGCCGTGTCGAGCTCGGCAAGCCAGCGCTTGCGTTCTTCCGCCCGTGATCGGTTGAATGCCAAGTCGAGTTGATGGCGGTCACCGGGAGCAACTGGAGCGAAGCGGATGCGATGACGCTCGAGATCCCGGAAATAGGCTTTGCCCTCGGCACTGGTCGACGTGCCCAGACCCTTGTAGTATTTGATCAGCCAATGGTGATGCCGTTGCGAGGCGGGAAGCTGCTCCCACCACTCACGAAATGCGGTGATCGTGAAAAAACTCTGGACTGCGCCACCGTGTTTGGCAGCGGCCTTGACGATCGGTGTCATGAATGCCTCTAAAAAATCGCCGCCTTCGAGTAGACTGGGCCAAAAAAAGTCGAACAAGTTCATAATGAGACCCTTGATATGGCTTCCGTCGTGGTCTTGGTCGGTCATGAGCATCACGTGTCCGTAGCGTAGGGCCTTGCGGGATTCAGGGGTCGAGTAGTCTCGATCAAACTCCAATCCTAGAATGATGCGCAAGTTATTAACTTCCTCATTTTGGGCTAGTTGTCTCGGATGACAGTCCCGCACATTCAGGAGCTTACCCCTCAACGGGAAGACACCATAGTAGTCTCGTCCAACGACGCTGAGACCGGCCATAGCGAGCGCCTTCGCCGAGTCGCCTTCCGTAAGGATCAGGGTACAGCGTGAGGAGTCGGGACCACCCGCGGCGTTCGCGTCTTCCAGTTTCGGAATGGCAAGGCGACGGAGTGCTCCGGTGCCTCGTGATGCCGAAGCAACCAGTGCTGATACAGGGCGGGAGCCACGTACCTCTGCAGCTAGCCGTTCCTCAGCAGCGGTGAGGATGCGCTCCATAAGTTTCGTCTGTTCAAGCGCGTCGTTCAATTCGTTTTCCGTTGGAAACTGCTCCGGCAGTGTGGCAAGTAGGTCTCGTTGGCGGCTCGTGAGCATTTCCTTACTTTGCGATTCAAAAGCTGGTCGGTTCACGAGGCAGTTCACGAAGAGCAAGAGCTGGGATCGAACCAGAGACGGAGTCAGCACACAGCGAAGCGACTTGTAACGAGCAGCTATCCGGTCTGCGATGCGACGGCAGAGCAGCTCCTGAATACACTGCACGTGACTGCCGCCTTGGAACGTGGCGATTCCGTTCACGAAGGACACCATCGGTGCTGCCTGCTCCGCCTGAGTGAGTGCCCGCAGACCTATTTCCCAGTGAGCGTTTGGTTGGAGAATGATCGACGGCTCTGCATCCGTCCCGTGCCGCTGTACGTACTCAGCGAATCCATTCAGGGCAAGTGGAGTACCATTCAAGCGAACCCGAACGTTAGGCAGGATGCCAGCAGCATCGAAGGCCCGTCTCGCCATGAGCATGAGCGTGTCTCGATCGCCACAGCGGTCGAGACCGAAGCGTTCCAAGTCGGGTTCGAACTCGATCTCAGTATACGGATGCTGGGCAATCGCTGGTGAAACAGCTTCGATTTCTGGTGCGGAACACGTGCTCATATTGTTTTGCCAAACCTGGCGGTATCGCAGACACCGCTGCTCGTCGATGGTCTCTACAGCGAATCGCTTGGACATGATGTTGGTCAGCTTGGCTCCGTAGCCGTGACGACCTCCCGTCAGACGCACCGAAGCTTCCGTGTCATCAAAGTTCGAGCCGGTGAGCAGGTGTCCAAAGATCAGCTCTGGTACGTACAAGTGTTCCCGTGGGTGCATGGCAACCGGAATACCTCGTCCCGTATTCCGGATACGCAGTGTTCGCTTCGAAGTCGATGCGGAGTCTTCTAGAGGCAGCCAAATATCGATGGCATCGGTGTGGGGATCACGGCGGGCGTTGTCTATGGCGTTCACAAGAATCTCGTCGAAGATTTTGTACAGTGCAGGCGAATAATGCACTTGGCGGAGGGTGATGCGTCCTTCATGGATGACTTGCTCGACAGTTGCAGAAGTTGCAGGAATGCTCCACAGGCGGCGCTCGATTCTCTCGACCGGTCCAAGGTAGACCTCTGGCCGTTTAAGCACATGCTCACGCGGGGTTAAGCGTTGGTATGTTGCTTCGATGAGTGTAGAAAAGCGCTGCTTTCGCAGATGCGGCTGCACAAGGCGCTCTACGAGCCGAATATCGCCCAGTGAGCGCATAGCGTTCGCTGAGGTACCCACAGCAGCGCGTGGATGTTCGCGCTGAGCTGCAACACTTGTGTCGAACGAGCTGCAAACCAGGTAAAGTGAGCTCTGCTTGTAGATTGGTCTTAGAGCGCAACCCCAGTTGTACGTGTAATGCACCAGATGGAAACAGGGTGCAGTTGTGTAAAGAGCTTGTCCGCCAAGCCTCAAATAAACGAAAGAGATCAACTGAATGAACTGCAAGAAAGGCACGTGGAGAGCGTCCAAGGTACTAGGAGCGTAGATCGCGCGAGTGAGCTCCAGCTGCTCTCTTAGCACTGCCCCAAGTCCGATGGCCAAAGTAGATCAACTAAATAAACAACTAGAAGGGCACACGGGAAGCGTCCAAGGTACTCGGATCGTAGATCTTATGAGCGAGCTCCAGCTGCTTCCGCGGACAACCATGCGTTGCGGAGGGCCCCACAGCCAAGACGGACCACCTAAAATAGCAGATACCACCTACTCTACGTCACGTGTGGCTTTTCGAGGGTCACTCCAGCTACGGCTTTTCGACAGCGAGCTTACTAAACAGACCAAGTAAATAACCCATTTGAGGAGCTACATGGTTCCGCATGAGCGACTGCATTCGCGACCGGGGCCCTTGCTGGTTATGTGCTCCATCTGCATAGACCGGCGTTCTGCTTAGGCGCCGTTCAACTAGTAGAAAGCGCTACAGGGCGTGTATGGCTTCCAAAACGAACGCTTGTTTGCGTCGCGGAAGCCGTGTAACTCACCCCGGTTTGTTTTTCGTGAGCATCAGGTGGCGGCCTGGTGCCTAGCAAGCAGCGTTGGTACCACGAACGCTTGTTTGCGTCGCGGAAGCCGTGTAACTCACCCCGGTTTGTTTTTCGTGAGCATCAGGTGGCGGCCTGGTGCCTAGCAAGCAGCGTTGGTACCGACGATGCATATCGTAGCGCGTTTTACACGTGCTGTGCTCTGATAGCACTCGCGAAAACATGCTGTCGACGAGAACTCGGCAAACCAAGGCCTCCCGGTGGATACCGCGTGCGTCACAGAAACATGTCGCAAAAGAATATGTGCTACAGAGGCATCGTCGGAGCAAGCTAACATCCATTCGTGGACACGACGTTGTGATGTCCTCAAAGACAATGGATACTTCGATCAGGGAGTACCTGGAGGCGCTACGATGCGGTATATACCTCGCTGCATGCGTCACTGGGGGGCGCCTTGGAACGTCACAGCACTGCTGGCGACTGGTGCAAACACGACCGCCTCCTGTGTGCGTGTTTGTTTGTGGTGGCTTCCATATCATCTAGCTTCGTTTCGTGCTTGAGCCGGAGAGCCCAGACGAAAGCGTTTGCTCCTGGATGTGGCCCCAGACTAAGAGGCAGACGCGAATCTCGGCAGACGCTGGCCCCTGCATCTCCATTTGGAGCGCCTGCTGGTACCAGCGTAGGAGCAAGTCCTTGCACCATGTTGCGGGCACAATTGCTCAACGTCGGTATCGGAGCATGCCGCACAGCTACCTCGTGCCGATACCTTTCAGGTCAATAAAGAGAAGCCTTCCACCTCGGTGGGGCAGCTGAGGAAGCCAGTCGGAGGTCGTCGCAAGCGGCGATGACGACGACAACTGTGCCGCCAGTCACTTGGCATCCACCTTGTTACTGAATTCAGCATCTATTCCCTCCAGGACGTTGACTCTGGGACTCCCTGAAATATAGCAGTATCGATGGGAGAACGATGGCTTGTTCGCTACATACATGCAGCAATGACGAACGCGGAAGTATCGGATTAATGAGAAGGATCTCCAGTCATGGAGGAATAGACACGGCGGGAATCGTACGACGCTCGGAAGCAGGCTTATGAGCCGCTGTGGGTCCAGAGCGTCGCTACCCTCTTGAGAACGTAAAATGGAGCACTGAATCGTTTGCTATGTACCTGAATGTCGAATGCTTTCCGAGCTCGTTTTATATATACGGCCTCGACACTTGATACGCAGGAGGAAGAAGCGCTTACGCATTCAAACACAGATATAGGATCTTCTTCCGTGTTTTCGTGGTGACTCCATTGACTCGTGGACGCTGGGATTCCTTAAGTTACTGGAATCAACATCATGCATGACGCAATAGAGCAATGACACATAGAGTAAACGATGTCATTATCCAATTTATACTTTGAATCCTTTAGGCTTCAATCTTTCGTCACGAACAGCATGTTCAAATCACGCATAATGCAACTGCTCTATTTTTTGGCTCAAGATAAGTTGTGAGCGCGGCAATCCGCTTCGGTGGACTGATGAGAAAAAAGCACGACGTTGTCGCTTTCCTAGATGTTTACAAGCTCGCTCCAATAGCTCACTGAAATCTTTACGCCCAACGATAACCCATGGCGTTCCAAAGACCAATCCTCCGCTTTTTGTTGCCATCGAAGAAACAGCATTCGGTAGCGGCATGGTGCCGCTTACGGCATATGCCTCCAGAGGCTCCCATCGCTTCTATAGGCATTGGAAACTATCTTGGATATGGGCTCACCCTTTTACTCACCAAAGTGGTTGCTTGCATTTGAGTCGACGTCGCCGCTTTGCATGGAGCATTCGTAGACGGATCTGGACTTTTCGAATTGTACCGCAGACTGGATTATCCTCTTGATACTTGCTACATCAAGGACAGCCTCTTTTCCACACACACTTTACTAAATAAAAAGCCTTTCCTTGCGCGTGCAGCAGACAGCGTCTTCGCCTAGTTCATCGTTCAGAAGAAAAACCCCGGATCGTGGGGTACTGCACCAAGCGTGGAAACGGAGAAGGGTATCCAACGGAGCCGTCTGTCCGGCCAAGGGCATATACAGCGAAGTGAAATAAGCATTCAGGCGCTTTAGGGCGTCTCTCGGAGAACGGCTGGTGATGGATCTATATGGTTACCCCTTACCAGCGTCAAGTTTCACCGCTTCACAGCGCACACGCGGGCTGCTTATAAAGAAGATGAAAAGCGAAGTGAAAGGCGTCGATTACTGTATTCGCCTGTGCACAAAACACTTGAACAACAACAGCAGGCAGCGAGATCGGCTCTTGAACGCTGCTATCAGCATCCTTCGTCTGCTAACACAAGAATAGACCAGAAAACAGAGATCGACCTATGGATAGCCAGAGATATGAGAGAAGCAACCCCCAGCAATCTCGTAAAAGCACGCAAAGACTCACTTCGGTAAAATCAGCAAAAGACACAAGCCTTGTCCTCTGAACATCAGCGTTCATTTGCTGCACCAGGTGCAGCCGCTACCCAAGTAGCTCATGAACATTACCATCATCATGATCATCACCATGGAATAGGCACCCGATTCCCAGGTAGAGCATAGGCATCATGATCATCACTATGGAATAGACACCCGCTTCCCAGGTAGATGCTTGGCATGATCATCATCATGGAATAGACACCCGCTTCCCAGGTAGAGCATAGGCATCCTAATCATCACCATGGAATAGACACCCGATTCCCAGGTAGAGCATAGGCATCATGATCATCATCATCATCAGCAGCAGCAGCAGCAGCGGCACCGCCGTAGAGCGCGCCTGGCGATCGACCGCCGCGCTGTTCGCGCGCCGCCAGCCACGTCGTGCGGCGTAGACAAGCCGCTCAACAGCTGCTGGTCTGGAAGCGCGCTACACGCCTGAAGTTGCAGCGCTCGTGGGCACATTCGCCACCATGTCGTTAGCACACGTGGAACCCATGAGTGAAGTTGTTACTTCTAAAGATCCGGGACCTATTGGCCTTGTCCCGAGCTCGGAGGCGAGTCACACATACGATTTGGACGCTTGGATATCGCAGTTGCTTTCGGAGAACTCGCGGCCCCTGAGTGAGGAACAAGTCAAGTGGTTGTGCGACCGAGCGCGAGAGATTTTTGTCGAAGAATCGAATGTTCAGCTGGTAACCTGCCCAGTCACTGTTTGTGGGGATATTCATGGACAGTTTCACGACCTGCTGGAGCTGTTCAAAATCGGGGGCAAGTGCCCCGACACCAACTACTTGTTCATGGGCGACTACGTTGACCGCGGCTATTACTCAGTCGAGACCGTAACAGCACTCATATGTCTCAAATTGCGGTACCCGCAGAGGGTGACTATACTGCGCGGAAACCATGAGTCGCGACAGATCACGCAGGTTTACGGCTTCTACGACGAGTGTCTGCGAAAGTACGGGAACGCAAACGTCTGGAAATACTTCACGGACTTGTTCGATTACATGCCGCTCACCGCTATTATTGAAAATCAAATATTCTGCTTGCATGGTGGTCTATCGCCGTCGATTGACACACTCGATCAGATTCGGAGTCTCGATCGTATGCAGGAGGTTCCGCACGAGGGCCCCATGTGTGACCTGTTGTGGTCGGATCCCGACGATCGCTGTGGTTGGGGCATCAGCCCCCGCGGCGCCGGTTATACCTTTGGCCAAGATATTTCCGAGCAATTTAACAGAACGAATGGGTTGAGCCTCATTGCGCGGGCGCACCAGCTGGTCATGGAAGGCTACAACTGGTGCCACGATCGCAATGTCGTCACGATATTTAGTGCACCCAACTACTGCTATCGGTGCGGAAATCAGGCCGCCATCATGGAGCTTGACGAAAATGAGAAGTATACGTTCTTGCAATTCGATCCAGCACCGCGACGTGGCGAGCCGCACGTAACCCGGCGTACTCCCGACTACTTTCTGTGAGCGTCTCTGTGTGTGGTGATCTGTGCTCCTCTTGTTCTAGGCAGCTCTACTTGGCATGTATGTCGGATCCGCTCTCGTCTTTGAGTGAAGAGGGTTTTGCATTTGCTTTCGGATGCTAACAGTGATTTTTGTAGAGAGACAGAGCATTCGTTTCGAATGCGCACAACAAGACCCAAGCCCTGTTTCCACAATGATTCGTTCCGGTACGCTGGTGAAGACGAAGACAATGCCTCATTGTGGCGCGCGGCTACGCCGTATCGCTGCCCGTTTTGTGGATTCTCTTCTCGTCAATGGCTGCTCCCGCATCTGTCCAAGACACCAGGTCATGCTGCGGGATTCCTCTGCTGTTCTGACGGATTCATTTCAAGCGGCAAATGGAATCAGCTCGGAAAGGAAATTTATGCCTGGTGTATATGGTGCAAAATTGTACTCATGACGACACTGAACGTCGCTGGTCACGACAGGTGCCGAGGTGATCAATCCAAATTGTAGAGGCTTATGCTTGCGTTCTAAAACTGCCTCGTCAGGGCGGCACCCGAAGGAATCTGGTGGCTTGCGAGACAGCCACCGCGACTGGTGCTGTTCGCTGCCGTCACCATAGCCACTGGGTGCTGGATAATGTTCGAGCGATGCATGTTGCTGCGCACTTGTGTCTGCATACCTACGTGCGTCAAAGCTCACGTGCTTTGGTGTATAGATGCATTCGTACGTGCATACCTGTACACATGCTCGCTTTTGGCGAAAAGGTAGCGCGCGTCATCCTCGACACGATTCCAAGGTGAATTGTCGTGTACATGCATGTTGTTTTCATGTACAGCGACAGCATGACGAGTGAGACCACCCGGGTATCTGGACAGGAAGGCAAGCCCGATACGACCCTGATCGCTGTCGAGCAGGATCAGTGATTACAGACGCTTCTAGCTTTACTGGAGTCATTCCATGGCATCGCATCGTCAGGCACAAAGCGACGGACAACTTTATGGTGAAGTACTGGAGCACATACTCCAACGTTGTATACGGTCTGCGTACATATAGCACGGGTAGCACGCACGGCACTCGTCTTCATCACAGAGCGCTCCTAGAGCGAATATCGATATGGATTTGCGATCAGAAGCTTCGCATGCGGCATTCGTCCATTCGCATCGATGATGCAGCGTCGAAATCATGGATGCATAGGCTTGGGCGTATCGTACCGTGTGCTGTCGAAGGTACCACTTTGAAGCGAATGAAGAGGGAGAACCGCTGTTCCGTAAAAGAGGCTCTTACCACCCATGTGTCAGCCTATTGGTTTGATGGAGTTAGATCGATGCATCTAACTAGACTCTTTCGGTTAGGAGAAGCTGCCTGTTACCGGGGGAATAAACTTCACTGCTTTTGCGAATGCGTCCTCTACGAACTGGACTGGAAAATTGCACTGCGCGCTTATGCAGCAACAAAAAAACTTCCATGTGTATGAATCTCTACCACTTTCTACGTTTACGCCGCGTTGTTGCCTCAACATTATATTGGAGCGCTTCCAGGAGGCCAGTTCGCGCTTCGGCAACCTGGCGAGTGCAGTACTTGGGGCCATACATGCGCCGGTGCAATCACATCGTGCGGTTTCGCATGGCCGACGAAGAGCACCCGTCAAAGAATCTCCAGTGGTACGCGCGGACAGCGTCACCGGGGCGCGTTTTCAATAGAGCAGTCGTCTCTGCATTTCCCAGGAGGCGATTCGGAACTTGAGCGTCTTTCGGGACAGGATCCGAGAGATAGAACGTGGAGCACATGGCTTTTGTTCCTGATGCCCCGAATATTCCGGGATTTGTGGTATGTATGGAACCTATGCTGGTTGTGTCCGTGCTAAATCTACGCCGTGTAGCACAGGGTATGTTGCGATCACACGCTGCTGGACAACACCTCTGTAGTCCGCTTCTCTTGGAAGAACGCAAGAGCTGCACTTCTGGAGATTGTCGCCAGCGTTTCTCGCGAACCCGTTGTTCTTTCAGGCCATGGATCGTTACACAAGCACACACATGCTCGTAACCTTCCTTAGAGTCACAATGCGGTGCGTCGCCGACAACCTCGAACCGCCAATACCGAATCCATAGCAAGAGCTAGTCCAAGCGTATGCAGGGATTGTTGCAACAGAAGCGAGTTACAGGCAGTGGCCCTGAGTCTATAAACGTAATCGCCCAGGAGTCGCGTACAGATTCGATGAGCCGACAATGCTTCGGCTCACACTCGCACGAATCATAGCGTTCTGACTCGCAGACAAAGAGCGGGCGATAGTGCAAAACACCAGAGGTTCCATAAAGCTCGCCATTACTCGGAGGTTGTGCCAAAGCTGGGCAGTTTCCAGTGACTTCGAGAACCGGTTCGCTGCGCCCGTGCAGCGACTGGTTTCTATCTGCTAAGCTATGAGGCAGCTCCAGTCCAGGGTTGAAGAAGCTCCGCCGCCGTGGTCACGTCGAAAGCTGAATGCAACAGGTATTCGGTAGGATGACGGCAAATACGCTCCTTCCGATGCGGTCAGGTTGCTGGTCACTGGCCCTTCGTATAGTCATAGACTAGAGGAAAGCCTTGCTCATGAAAGGTGAAGCAAGGCAGCAACACGCAAACCGGCACCCATTTTCACCAAGGCGAGCGTGTTATCGTCTTAGGAAGTACTACTAGGTAGGAGTCCACTGTCAAAGCCGCGCCCCCAGAATCCACGACAAGATAGCTGCGTTCCGGCGGACGCAGAGTCAACTACACACACCACCGTCATAGGACTGGGCCAAAAACGGACACCCCCGCTACCCTTTCTGCTTCTGATGCTGAACACCGAGAGGCTACTCCCTCCAGGAGGCAGTGCGGGTACTCGTTATGGTGTCATCCGGGACGCCTTGAACGTCTGACCCCAGCGGCTCCCGATGGGCATCAAAACGTTGTGCGCTTCGCTGAACTGCTCTGGGTTACTGGACGGGAGTGTGTGCTGTAGCACTTTTACTGTGCAAAGTAATTGGAGCTATTTTTCGGTGTTTTCATCCCTTAATGATTCAGCAGCAGCAACAACAGTACTTCCTTAAGCTGTAGGTTTTGCAGGGTGTATAACGAGTGCCGGGCGCTACCGCTACGCACCCTTAGCAGCGCACACTTCCCATGGGCACTGGCGGTGGGAACTGGTCAAAAAGTCTCCGTCACTTGGCCACAGGTGAAAGCGAGCTAGCGCGAATTTGCAGTCGGGAGGATCATTCTGCAGCAATGAGCGTTCAGGTCTACCGTTGTCTGCAGAACTCCAAAGAAGCATCGGATGCGTGGCAGCGCTTTAAGACGGAGCTTGCCGGAGGGCCTCCTATGGACTTGGGCGCCTGGGCGCGAATCCTCCTGGCAGCAAAAAAGGTACCCACTCGCTACCGTAACTGGCGGAGGGTTCAAGAGAACCTCAGGCTGAGTTTAGAGGACTTGTATCAGTGGGAGCGTGCCAAGCAAATCGTTCACGAGCGGGTGAACACCAGCTTTCAGAGCGCAGATAAAAGTCATCAGGAGCTGCTGCAGAAGCTGCGGCAACTGGTCGAACCCATGCTCCCAGCCGGAGCAAGGGCACCGAACCGCGACTGGCGGTATGTCGGTTTCCAGGGTGATGATCCAGGCACAGACTTTCGCGGAATGGGCATCTTCGCGCTTCATCAACTTATATACTTTGCAGAAACCCGACCCCGCACTGTCCAGCGTATCCTCAGTGAGGCAAACGAGGAACGCTGGAGTGATGTTTCGGAGCACACAACCAGCACAGGATCATCGATGCCGCAACTAAAGCGCTACTACCCGTTCGCGGTCACTGGGATTCACGTCAGTGCCTTTGTAGCTCGACTTGTGCAACAGGGTGCGCTCATGACAGCGTGGATTGGTGAAAGCTCAGATACTATCCTCCGTAAGATTAATGACCTGTACTGTGACACTTTCATTTTGTTTCATGAGCTTTGGCGCAAAGGGCCTGAACGTAGCATCATGGAGTTTCAGCAGGTATTCCGCGAATGCTGTGCTCAAGTCGAGCGACAGATCCAGCTTGGCGTGTTTCTTCCGCATGCACCATAGCGGACCAGCGTTCAAAGTTTCGGGTACACTTTGGATCGAAGATTTCACGGTCGCCTTTGTTGATTGCGCCGGAGGCACAGAGTTGAAGCCGCTCCAGCAACGCCAAGACGAGTCCGCAGCACATGCAGCCCGCGGTGAGCACCTGGTACGATAGTACGACAAGGCAGTAAAACCACAGAGCCAGCAAGAGGCTGGACGCGAGGAGCACTACCAGAGCGTCTCGACACGTGCAGAGGTCCCAGTGTCGACTGGGCTGTAGTAGTGAACGGCTGAGGCCTTGGCACAAGTGTCGCCAACGCGCCCATAGGAAAGCAAAGCGTTTCCGCAGCGTTGCGCTGCGACGCTCGGGGGCTTCCGCTGCTTCCTCATCACGCTGCATGCCGTCCGCAAGGTCAACTGTTTCCAACTGTTTCCACACTACAAACGTTGTCCTGGTTGAACAGTCCGCACCTGATACTGCCCGTGCACCGTCTGCGGCGAGTGCGACGGGAGCGCACGCGCTGAGCCTTCCAGAGGCGACTCGTGCGTCTTTATACTAGTAAAGTCTTGAAGTCCACAAGAGGAGAACGGCCGCAGTGGCTGTTTCTGCGGCCTTGCTTTCCTGTCCGGTTCGTCGTGGCGAACGCACCAAACGTCCGCAGAGCGGATAGCAGAGTGCTGGCAAATGAGCGACGTAGTGGCTAACCTGCGAAGATGTGTCGTTTTGGCTAGCGCCTGGTTGCCACGCGGGATATCCATCCATGACATAATCGGGTGCAACAGGTCCACATGGCGAAGACGAGCGTATAACCTCAGGTTTGGGCCTTTTCCTATTGTCGTGGACACTGGCATTTGCGGGTTTTTTACGGCTGCTTCCTTTACCTCCCTCTTATCACCAGCTATCCGTACTCTGGCCTATCCTGTCTACTCCATACTGTAGTCAGCAGTTGAAGGATGTAGATGGCAGCATTGAAGTCTCGATTTCACTGTTTCCTGTTATTGTCGATGCTTTCCTTGTAAAAACGGTCGTTGAAAAATACACATCGAATGCAACATTCATCTTCTTGATAGACAGACTCAGTGCACACTGCGCAGCGGTGACACCTGACTGTGTTGCGGTGTTCATGGCTGTCCAGGACGCCAAATCCTCCGAGTGCCGCGTTGAAGTCTCTGACTGTTTGCTTCATCGATGGGTGCATATGCCGTGAGGGAACCAGAAGCCCAGCCTCAGGGCTCTCCTCCGTTTTCGCCCCAGGAGCGGTACTCAGCGATCACGAGCTTGCTCTGGGTGATGCCGTCTGCGAGTACGCGGTACACTGCGAGCGCAAGCGCATGCTCTTCCATTCGAACGAGGGTTTGTCGAGCAAGAAGTTTTCCATGATGCATGAAGTATCGGAAGGAAGACCCGGACTGGAGAACAGGTCGGGAAATTTCGATCCGTCTACGCGTCCTTGTGCAAAGCGGTGACGCACACTGCAGCGGAGATAATCGCAGCGATGACTCCGGTCCGAGTCCGAGACGCTTTACCACAGAAACAGAAGAGACGGAATTCTTTTGGAGCATATCCCGTGGGAGACATCATAGGGCTGTCGAATACGGGTCAGTTGGTACTCATATAGAGGGAATGATTTGACTTTCGGACGGAGTCGATTATTTGACAAGTTCAGTGAACTTTTGGCATGAGCTCGTGATGAAATCGTGTAAGTCGGATTCTGCGTGGTCAGCGCTGTTTCGCGAATTGCTCCACTCACGACTTGTTTCGAAACAGCGAGCTCGATATGCTAAAGAATGCGCGATTTCAAGATCTATACGTGAGGTGTGGGGATGCACACAGGCTCGCACCTGAAAATGGATCAAGATATCGGTTACGCTGCGGACACATGAGCGAAGGCATCGCAAATGATCGTGATTTCGATGACGTAACAAATTCAAGCGGCAAAGTGTCGAACCTGCGACTCCGAAAAGACGTGCCAGCGCCTGGAAACTACGTACGAGCCCGTCATCGTCTCGTGCTGGACCTCGGGTGCCGGCGCTGGGTATCCACTGAACATTCTGGAAAATGTCTAGACAGGAACAGAGCGAGTGGTACAGGGTTCCCTTGTCATGTTTGACGGGTGTGGCGCGATACGAATAATGATGCCTATTGTGCGTTCTAGATTTTCCAATAGATTCTTTTTTGCCCTTGCAGGGATCGCAAACCCACCTGGCCCCAGGCGATCACTCGACGAGGTATGCTTGCCAGCGCCCAAGTTCCGAACAGGCACTCCGGACTCCAAGAGAAATCCAAAACGACTCGTCAAAATAGCAAGAAACGCTGGTGAGTTACGTGGGCCTCGGCATATCCTTTGCGCAGCAGCCCAGGTGTAGACATCTGCGTACCAGAAGAACCATGCGGTTGAAGGATCCAGTGCTCTCCATCCGCCGAGGTCGCTTTCCGCTGTTCCATTCCGATGAATTGCATCATACGAGAGTGCACAAACTGTATTCGAGATGCGAGGCCTCGATTCAGCATTAGACGCAGTGATGCAGACTCGACAGAAACTCTCTGCTTCGTGACCCAGCCCGTTTAAAATTTGAGGCATCCCCTGTCACAGACGCAGTCTCTTTAGGGGTTCCGCGCGCTTCCGCGGTCCACTGCGGAAATTCCTGGCGATACGCTTCCGCTTGGGACGCTTTTCGACTGGCTTATTCAACTCTTCTGGACCTGCTGGTCTCAGGTCATCCGTCGCGGACTGAGCATTCGCCATTTCGGGAGCCAGCACCTGCCATAACCCATCATCTTTCAGCATATAATCGGGAATGTGCCCCAGATGTGCCGCCAGCCGCTTCCGCACCAGCGGACGATCATGGCTGAGCACTTCCAAATCCACCCGATCGCCTTGGCGGGCAGCCAGCAGAGCATCCCGGAAAGCCCGCGAGCGAAGCATCTCATCGCGAAGAGCCTGGACGCGTGCTTCCCGTACAGCCAGGTCTGTGCAGGCACAGAGTGCATCTTCGACTCGGTAACGAAATGTTTCCATCGTTTCCTTTCGAACTGCCAAAAGGCGGGGCTGCCCTTGCATCGACAACCGGGCATGCTCCGTAAAAAATCGTTCTATTCGCTGAGATTCATCGTCGTTGGTTACGAGCGTGACCACTTTGCCCGCACGGCCCGCTCTTCCGGTTCGTCCAGAGCGATGCAAGAAAACTTCGATATTCTTGGGCGCGGTAAAGTGGATCACCACATCCACCGATCGAAAATCAAGACCACGCGACGCTGAGTAGCCAGTCGATTTCAACGTTGTCGCTTCATCCGATGTTACGAGAATGTCGAATATACCAGCGTCGAACTGCTGAAGGCAATGCTGGCGCGACGTGACCGGTAAGTCTGCATTCAGCACCGCGCATCGGATCCCAAAGCGATCCAGAAAGAGCTTCACGCGATAGGCCTCAAGCACGCTGTCTACGAACACGAGAATGCGATCCCGCAGAATGCGTAATCGAAGAACCACGTAGAGCCATGCGAAGCGTTCATCCAGACCAGATAATCGACTGACCCAGTACTGTACATTGCTTTTGTTGCCAGAGGGGTCTGCATCCCAGCTGGCCTCTATGCGACAGGCTTCTGGTTGATGCAGTGCCAAAGCACGCAGCGCTTCTACCTCCTCGTCCAGTGTGGCGCTTAGCAACACACCTTGAGCATTTGTCGGTATTTTTCTTACAACGTCGTGGACTTGAGTGGCGCTCGACGCAAACGACAAGACGAGGTCAGCTTCATCGATTACCAGCAGCACGACATTCCTTGCCCGCTCTGTGGTTAGGGATTGCGCAAGTCCAGCTGGCGTTCCTACGCAGACACTCGCATCCGTCCAGGTATCGATTAGGGCCTTGTTGCTGACGGCTCCGGTTACCACACAGCAGTGCAGCGGCAGGTTTTCCGTTAGTGACACAAAAGTTCGACCAAGTTGCAGCGCCAGATCTTGGCTGGGCACCAGCACGATCGCGCGAGTGCTTTCGCACCAGGCGCCTCTCGCGTTCTCCTCGTCGTAGATCTGCAACAGTAGGTGAACCAATGGCAGTGCATAGGCCCCAGTTTTACCCGATCCAGTGGGAGCATTCACTAGAACGTCTTTCCCGGAAAGCACGGCGGGAATCACGGCTTCCTGTACGGGTGCTGGTGTACGCCAGCGCAGTTTGCGTAGAACGGCTTCCACCACACGCGCGTCGAGCCCCAGCTGTGGGAACGTGCGGGTCCGGGAACAACCCATAATCGCCGACACCGAACACTTTCCAAAAGTCGAACGACGCCAGCGGTGTACAGTAGTGGCGAGAAGCCCGCTCTGGACAAGAAGTCTTCAGCTGAGGTGCAGACGCCTCCCCGTCTTTACGGACCGGCCACCCACCACTGATTCCAATGTTTTCTCATATAGTTCCATTTTGAGTGATTGTCCAATAAAGTTCACTCTTGTCTACTCTGGAGGTCTCGTCTCCAGCACCGCACATTTCCTTATATTGATAGCGGCATTAAAGTCTCTGTTCACAAACTCCATATGTTTCGTGCCATCACTGGTTGTACTCACTAGTGCAAGTAGCCATCGAACTTTCGCTCTCCCTTCCATTTGCTCTTCCGTCAGCGCTCCGTACTTTTGTATATCTTCAGGACTCGTCTGGCACTTTTCCATCTCCAGTCTCTCTGAAGTGTACAACCCAGTTCATGGTGTGTATAGGACGTTCGAAACTCATCTGTCGGTATCGTAACAAAACGCCTTGCGCACGCCTTGTACGTTCTTGTCGTTGGAGCTGGCGTAGTCCCTTTTTAGGTCATCCATCGCCCTGGTCCGTACGCTACTACGAGCCTCTGACCCTCATCCCTATTCGCGGCGCTCAGCTGATTGAAAAAATTGGCGAATGCACGCTGCTTCCCACAACAAAGATTCATTCGCAAATGAGCCCACCGAGGCTTTGTATACTCCTCCCACGGCGCATCCCAATGGGCAACACGAACTTCCATGAATTTCCGAAAAGCTTCAAAGTCGGCTCCTCGGCTGGTCACCTCGCTCAAAGCCCCAAGGTGATCCTTCATTCCTGAATTCCAAGACTCGATTTTCTTCCTCGCATTCATTATACCGGACTCTCGATAGTGTCTCGCTCCCGAGAGCCTCAACAGACGCATGTCTTTCTGACGCAAGTTACCATCAGTACCATCTTCCGCACGCTTCGGTGCTGCGATGGTAATGATATTCGTATTCCCAGGGTCCGCGCCAACGACAAAGTCGTTATCCTGCACTTTCTGCATCGCAGGATCCGCCTCCTTCTTTTCTTCCTTCTTCACCGCGTCAAAGACAAGGTCGTCATCCTGCACTTTCTGTGTGGCAGGATCCGCCACCTTGTTTTCTTCATGCTTCGCCGAGGGCAATATCGAAGACGGACCAGGACAATCTGTCTTCAACCGCCAGTAGTGTACACACTTGGATACCCCATCGGTTTTGATCAACCCAGTGGATATCTTTTGTTTGCTCACTTTGAGACGTTTGAAATCGAAGACGTTCTTCCAGTACGTCTCCCGCTTGTCACCGGTGAACTCTGTCTTCCATACATCAAACTCCGGACAGATCTCCTTCAAGATGCCGTAAAGGACGCCGGAATCGATGCTCACAAAATGTGACCGGATGTTGCAGATTGGAACCACGTTGAAGCGCTTCCCCATTAGGACAGCCTTCCGACTCTCCCATTCATCACTTTTTCCTCACTCGGCTATATCTCCGCTTTGCATTCGAGTTCTCGGTCCAGGAACACGAAATAGCGCAGAATGAGGCGGTAGTGTCTTTCCTTACCTTTTTCAACTCTGATACCTTGTCTATTGGATTCGCCAGCCCCAAGACTGCAAGATGCTCTTTAATAGCCGCACGGATGACGGAATCCTCATTTGTGCTCCTGCGTGACGCCTTCTTGTCGACAAAGTCGATCTCATCTTCATGCTTGCGATCGTTCGTGATGCCATTGAAAATCGCCCATATCCCTTTGCCAGAGATACCAGGGTGAGTGCAAACACGGGGCGTATCATGAAACGTTCAAGGTTCATAGTCGAATGGTTCTTCAGATTTGTGAGGCATTTCATGGCCCCATAGAAGCAAATACCCCAGTCACCCATGTATCGAGTACCGTCAAAGCGGAATTCGCGTAATTCCAGTGGAGGGCGTTCATGTGCTCATTTCTCCTTGACTTCTCCCCTGTGCCTAGCACCAGGTGGCGGATAAAGCTCCTGTTGAAAAACTCGTCCGCGACCTCGACTGTTTTGATGTCCGTCACGTCGCGATACATCTCTCTCGCTGAATGCATCAATCCTGACGACGACTTGACAATAATCTTGGAGTACGAGCCAACACGTTTTTGATAGCGTCTCGCAACTTTTCCCCGTAGGGATCCTTGATATGTCCAAGAAGGAAGGTTTTCACCACCATCTCGTTGTACAGGCGTCTTTCTTGCCGCCTTCGACGTAGGGCCTCCCCCTTTCGGTTCTTCTTCTCTTCCTTTTCTTCTGGACTCGGCACTGTTTTTTGTTTTTTTCTAGCAGCCGGCGACAGTGGGCCTCCAGGATCGTCGACTTGTTTTTTCATAACTTTTCTTTTATTAGTTTTTTCGAAAAAGAACGCTCTTTGAACGCTTCTGTTATATACTGCGAACAAACACATGAATACACTTGTTTGAGGTTTAAAAACACAAATGAACTGAATAACTGTACTTTGCTACGACCCCAACGGAAATCCAACCTTTATAGCTAAACAGCACGCTATTCATCAGGATCACGTTTCGCTTCAACAAAGGCACCAAGCGCGCCGTGACCCATGCCTGGCAGACCTCCCCGGTTCGCTCACCGAGCACGACGCGCTTTTGAGGCCTGGAGTGTGCTGGTGGCTACTGCCTGGCACTCCCGCTTTTGCACATTGGATGAATGATGCGGAAGGACGCGTATATGGTGCCGATGCAACGCGGTTACCGTTCGTCAAGTCGCGGAGGACGTGCGACGTACTCGGCGGCTGCAGCCAAACGAGGCTACCAGTTACTTTCTCCTTTCCATCAACAGGATGTCTACTTTCGGGTACGTACTCTGGGGGAAAGACGATTACGCGCTCAAAATGTGGTATAAAGTTTCTAGAGTGCCCTGGTGAACTCAATTTGGGAGCCTACCACGTGGGGATGTTTGTTCGCGGGCAACGCTCTTGGAAAGTGCACGCTCCGCAACAGCAACGGGAGCAGAGCGTTATAGCTGCTTTCGTGCAGGGTGCCAGAACGTCGGCTGAGCATGCTTCCTCTGCAGAAAGCACATGTTTGCGTGTCCGACAAGGAAGACGGCTCGCGCACAGCGTCGAGAGGAGCAGCGATAGCGTCGACAGCAGGCTAGTCGTAGACCAGTCGCCGCTGTGGCGTGCAAGTGAGCTCCAGAGCGGCTCTAAGCCGCCGCCGCGACGGCCCGGCAGCTGCTGGACCTGCCTGGCTGAGCCTCCACCAGAGCCGGACTTTGGAGGTTGGGGGCATTTATCGCGCAGTCTAGCCCAAGTGCGCGTTTATGTCAGCGGACTAGAGTCACTACGCGCTCTCGTGAGCAGAGCCGACCCATCAGGTCTCCCGCTGAGAGCACGACGCAATGCTCTGAGGCGCTCTCAATACCCTGGTCGACCGTATCGTCTGCACGAACATCCGAAGGTTACCGACTGGCTCGCTGCAATCACGATTCTGTCCTTTCTTCTGCAGCTGTGGGCCGGTCCCGCATATGTCATGGCTGGCGCCAAAGTGAATGCTGCGATTCGCACCGGAGAATGGTATCGCCTCTTTACACCACTCTTTCTGCACGGAAACACCTTGCACCTCATCGTGAACCTGTCTTCACTCAAAAGTCTCGGACCGCAAATCGAGGCAACTTATGGGCACAGACGTTATGCAGCGCTGTACTTGCTCAGCGGGCTCACAGGCAACTTGTTCTCGTTTTTCTTCAACACAGCACCATCTGTTGGCGCAAGCAGTGCCATATTCGGCTTAATAGGTGCGATGGCAGCCTTCTATGTATCGAATACGGACTGGTTTGGACGAGAGCACAGCCATCGCGTCCTGCGCAACATTGCGTGGGTGACATTGTTGAACCTTGGACAGGGCCTTGCTCCAGCGAGTCGTATCGACAATTTTGGTCACCTGGGGGGCCTTCTCGGCGGAGCAGTCTTTGGCGTGCTCTTTGGACCTCGACTCTATCTGGATCCGAAGGGACGGCTTGTCGATATTCCCCTCGCGCAAGGATGGTTGCAGCGATTGCGCCGCAGGCGTTATCGATAAAGAGCTTAAAAGGGCCACCGCCAAGAATTCTGCTGAGAGCTGTGTCCATCACAGTATACGAGAGCGCGACAGCGGATTCCGGTTTGATGTATCGCCAATTAGGTCCATTGAGACTGAATTTCTGGTAGTCAGATGCTGGTGCCAGTGGTGTCAGAAGGAGCAAACACACGCTGCAGCGTCGCAGATGATCTCTCTGTGTACGATGCTGGGGCCGTGCGGTAGCGCACCTCGGCGAAGAGGCGGTCTTCATTGCCAGGAGAAGTTGGCAAGCCTGGACCAAAACATGCCGCTAGATTCCAGAGCTCTTTGCTGATGAGCAAGGATCTCTGCATGGTGGGCAAGGATTCTGAGCTCCAGCGCGCTTGTGCACCACGGAATGGGGTAGGCTGCCATCCATGCGGACGCACGAGGCCGTGCACATTACTCAATGGTATCGTGTGGAGTGCATAGGTCGATCGTCGTTCTGTAGAATCGTAGATACCGGCTTATCGCTGATTGGCATGGAGGAAATGCGTACGCTACCTGGTATGTGAAGCCCGAACGAAGGCTAGCGCGACGCCGTGTACATAGGGAACCAGGCAACTGGATTAAACCGCACCTCATGACCTGTACTACGTAGTTCGCGCGCTCGAGGTTTACCCGCTCTTCCCGTTCGGAAGTCGCGATCCGGGCTCTCTTAAACAAGAGCTTCTTTATGGAATGTTCGTGTTACCCTAGAAACGTACAGAAAACACTGAAACGCTATCGCCGGCATTCCAGATTTTGACTTTTCACAGGATACGCTCTGTAAGCGAAAGCAGGAAGCATCTCCGAGCCAGAAAAGTTTTGCATGAAAATGGAATATCGAACGGGTTGCTATGTGCGTACTTTGCTATTTTCCGATCTTTCTTAGATGCGTAGCCTTTGCACTCGAAGTGCTGCAACAAGTACTTTAGCGGCCAGCCGTGCATTTAGGATTCTTGCTCGTCGATTCGGAGTTGCTCCATTAGCTCGATACTGCTCGAATTCGTTCCCTCACAAAATCCAGATGATTTGCGACACCTTCGAAATATGGCTCGGAAAATCACCGGTATCATTCTTTTATTCAGAAGTGCATTCCTCCATGCCTCTCCTTTTCGCATCTGCAACATACTGCTGTTATACGTCCTTCAATTTTTCAATCTTTCTCTTCAAAGGAGATTTCTGGGCGCAGCAATACGCGCCGGTGGATGGACGACGAATAGTGCCTCATGATGGACCTTGCCGATTTCCCTACGAGCTCACACTGAAGATCATTGAAACTGTCATGTCAAAAAAAGATTTCGGTTGAAAGACCAATCCTGCTCTTTTTAATGATATCGATTAAAACGGCACTCATCAGTGGCTGCAAGTTGCCTCTCGCAGAGTTCTCCCCGAGAGACTCCAGTATCTTCAGGCTGTATGGGAAAGAGTCGTCGGTTCTGCGGTGAGTTAATGTAGCTATCGCATACAATGGAGCGATCACCACTTTGGCACACCAAGGGAGCGTACAAAATCGAAACATATCGACTTGTTCACAAGCACGTGTTCTCCTTCCGGTACTTGTTTCATCGCAGCCAATATCGCGTCCCATGAATTCTCTGTGTAATGGGACCGCGAGCTTTTTTTGTGCATCGGACAGCGTACAAGCGAATGGGATCATTCAGAAGAAGACCACGATCGTAGGATGCAGCACCGGGCGCGGAAACAAAATTCCTTTTGGAGCACAGATTTCTGTACCTGTCAATAGTATGTATTGAGCGATAAAGTGAGCATTCACGCGCGAAAGGGCGTCGCTTGGAAGAGCAGTAGGAGAAGGAAGTTTTGGAAAATGTATAAAAAACCTGACTACAGTCAAGAGCTACCGCTACGAACGGCACATAGAGGCTGTACACAACAAGAATAAAAGTTGTATTCAGTGCCTTGATTTAAACCTCGGTATGTGTGTGAAATAGCGGGGAAAAAGCCGGGAGCCGCCAAATCGAGACTTGAGCATTGCCATCAACATCCACTGACCGCTTCCAACAGAGTTACAGTGATGCGAGTGGCCGGCATACGTAAAGCCAGGAATAAGAGCGAGGAAAGAGAACAAGCCAAATAACACACCCGCAATGGCTGGCTTCGATGACAAGTGCGAAGGCAGTCAAAAATGAGCGTGTGAGCTCTAGTTGAAAAATTTGCTCCAATTTATGTTGGTATGAGTATAGTTAGCATCCCATACGGTCCAGTCATTCAGTGCGAACGTACGTTTGCATCCCAGAGACCGTTTTCACGATAGCGTGCCCAGAGAACATCGAGTCCCATGTATGCATCCACCGCGCTAGGCTACAGCGAAGCCTTCGTACCCACCAGCTGCAACTTCTGCACATTTCTGGCGATACTTTCCGACACCACCTGTGTAGGAGAGCATTCGACGAGGCTTGCCTTCAACGTTGGTGCCGGTGTACCACGAGTTCGTCTTCGAGAAGAGCGTGCTGTTTGCCAGGTCATCGTGGTGCCGCACCCAGGCCTCCTGGAATGAGGCTGTCGGCTCAATAACGTTATGCCCCTTCGCCTGTATATACTGGATACAGTCAGTGATCCACTCGACCTGCTGCTGTAAACACGTTGTCATGTTGCACAAAGCTGCCGAAGGCGAGAGCGGCGCTCCTGTTAGGAACATGTTCGGATAGCCGTGCACCATCAAACCAAGCGCACTGCAGATATCCCGACTCCATTCCTCCTTGAGGCTGCGGCCGTCTCGTCCGCGAATATCGATGCGTATAAAGGCTCCGGAGCTCGCATCGAAACCAGTTGCGAGAATGATGATATCGAGTTCATGTACGGTTCCATCAGCGAGGCGGATCCCTTCAGGAACAACCTCCACAATCGGATTGTTTCGCACACAGATCGCTTCGACGTTGTCGCGGTGATAGACCTCGAGGTAACCAGATTCCAGAGGGACTCGGCGCGACCCGAACCCGTAATCTGTTGGCACCAAAATCTCGATAAGTTTTGGATCCTTAAGTCTTGCACGCATCTTTTCGCGTACAAACTCCGACACCTCTTCACTGATCTGCGGGTCCGTGAAAATCTCGTCGAAACCACCGAGCCACGCACGTAGTGAACCGTCGTTGTAGGTCTCCTCGAGCACCGCAAGTCGCTGCTCGGGTGTCAGATCCGCCCAGCGATGCTTGATCACGTATTCGAATCCACTGGCTGTCGTTGGCAAGAGTTCGCGCAGCTCCTCGAAGCGTTTCTTGTACGAATTGACGTCATCAGGATTGTACTTGGGATTCTTCATCGGCACAACGTACTGCGGCGTTCTCACAAAAACCTTCAGCTGACCGACCTTGTCTGCAATAGTCTGGATAACTTGGATTCCAGTCGCACCGACACCGACAACGCCAACGCGTTTGCCATTGAGGTCAATTGGCTCACGGGGCCAACGAGCGGTGTGGAAGATGCGTCCACGGAATCGTTCCTGACCAGGGAATCGGTTCTCTAACGGGGCCGATAGCATACCACAACAGCCAATTAAGAACCGTGCATCGTAGGTTTGTCCTCGATCCGTCTTGATGATCCATCGCCCACGCTTTTCATCGTATTCGGCCGCAGTGACTGTCGTGCAGAAGCGCAAGTAGGGTCGCAGCCCTAGGCGGTCGGTAACGTAGTGCAGCCAACGCTCAATTTCGGGCTGGCCCGGGAAACGCTCACTCCAGGACCAGTCTTTGTACAATTTCTCATCAAACAAGTATTGATATACATAGCATTCAGAATCAAACTTGGCGCCGGGGTAGCAGTTCCAGTACCAGGTACCCCCAACGTCTTCCGCAGTGTCCACAGCAAGCGCATTCAATCCAGCCGACCGAAGCTTGTGTAGCTGGTACAGGCCTGCGACACCAGCGCCAATAATCAGTGCGTCGAGTTCAACAACGCTTTTGTTTTGAACGTGGTTGGTGAATTGGTTGAGCTCCGCTCCCATAACCGGTCAAAATCAACACGCTTGTCCTTGAATTCACGAGCAAGTTGCAAACTTGAATTCACAATAACAGCTGCACGCAACTTTAAAGACAAAACAGAAACGCTAAGCACCAAGGAGATTATCCTGAACGCTCCAAAAAATATCGTGAGCTCGAGTCCCACGGTGCGATTTTCCGAACACCTTAAAAGTTAAACGAGGCTGCAGTCGGCAGTACAGAAGTGGCTAAAGCCACCGAAACAAATTGTTCGCTGGCGAGGTGCAGACACCTCCGGGTCTTTTTTGGCCAGCGACCCACTCTAGCTTCCAATTTCGTTTCATATATGCTAGCCTTGACTCATTATGGGAAAAAAATCCTTCTTGTCCACTCTGCATTTCTGTTCTCCAGCACCGCACATCTCCTTATATTGATAGCGGCGTAAAATCTCTTTTCACAAACTCCATCCGTTTCTTGTCATCATTCGTTGAACATACTAATGCAAGTAGGCCTCGGACTTTCGCCCTCTTTTCCATTTGCTCTTCCGTCAGCGGTCCATACTTTGCTATATCTTCCGGAATCCGCAGGCAGTGTCCTATCTCGACCCGCAGGAGTCGAGATGGAAAACTCGTGGGGTGTATGGACCTTCGAGACACACGTAAAGGTATCGTCACGAAACGCCGTGCACACTCATTGTACGTTCTTGTCGTTGGGGCTGGCGTAGTCCCTTTTTTTTTCGGAACCCATCTCCATGCTCCGTATGCTACTACGGGCCTCTGACAGTCGTTCTTCTTCTAGGTGCTGAACTCTTCGAGAAAATTCGTGAACGCCCACTGCCTACCACAGTACAGCCTCACACGCAAACGAGCCCACCGGGGATTTGGATACATTTCCACAGTTCCACCTAATGAGCAACGCGAACATACCATAAATTTCCGAATAGCTTCAAACCCGGCTCTGCGGCTCGTCACCTCGATCGTAGCTTTCCGATGCTATTTCATCCTGCACTCCATGTCTCGAATTCATCATCGTATTCAAGATTCCCGCTTCTCCGTAGTATCTCGCTTTCGAGAACGTAAAAAGATGCATGCCCTTCTGACGTAAGTTGCCGTCAGTGTCAACATCCCCATGCATGGGTACTACGATGGTTATGATATTCGTGTTCCAGGCATTAAGGCCGACGAAAAAGTCGTTTTCGTGGATATTATAAGTCCCATGGCCCGCCTTCTTCTTCTCGTGCTTCGACAAGGGGATACCGAAAACGGGATAGGACGACCTGCCTGCAAACGCGGATGGTGTACACATATGTCGCCATCATTGTAACCGATTGTCCAAGTGAGAACCATGTTTTGGCCGGTTTGAGACGCTTAAAATCGAAGATATTCTTCCATTAGGTGTCCCGGTCGTCGTCGGTGACATCTTTGTTGCTTACATCGAGCTCTGGCGAGATCTCTTTCATGAAGGCGTTAAGGACTCTGGAGTCGATACTCACAAAATATGACTTGAACTCGCATCACCAAACGGCAATAAAGCGCATCTAGAGAAGCAATTCAATGTCGTCTCTCCGACCCGTAATTTTTACCTCAGCTCCATTTCGGCCTTTCCTTCGAGTTCTCGGCGCAAAAACATGAAGTAGTGCAGAATGGGGTGATAAAATCTCTCTTCGTTTTCTCTGACATCTGAGAATTTTTCTCTTGGGTTGACGAGCCCCAGGCGTGAGCGATGGTTTTGAATAGTCGTCGGGAATACTGAAGCGCCATTATTTCTCAGGCGTGATGTCCTCTTTTCTACGACTCTGTTCTGCTGTTCATGTTGGCGTTATTTCTAGTTCGCATAGATGATTGCCGAAATCCCTTCAGGAAACAGGCCCGGGTACAGCGCAAGGACGGCCCGTATTACAAAACATCCGAGGTATACGATCTTCTGGTTCCTCACATTCGGGAGGCACCTCATGGTCCTGTATTCGTAAATATTAGCGTCACCCCTGTGTCCAGCACCATTGATGCGGTATTTGACGTTATTATTGAGAAAGGCATGCATTCGGTCATTTCTCCTCGATGTTTCCCATCGCAAACAATCAGGTGGTTAATGAAAGTCTTTTTGAAAAATTCATCAGAGAAACATCATTTTTCCCATGTGCGTTACGTCAAGATGCAGCTCGCTCTCAAAAGGCCTCGGTCCTAAAGAAAACTAGCAAACAGACGTGGCGTACGAATCGACATTGTTTCTGTTCGCGCCACGCAACATTCAGTCGGACGGACCATTGATATGTTGGAAAAGAGGGGATTCCGCCACCATCCCGTCGTACACACGCCATTCGTGCAGCCATCGACGAAAGGCCTCCCCGATTAGCTTGTACTTCTTTTCTTGATCGTCTTCGCTAGGCACTGTTTGTTGTTTTCTTCCAACAATTGGCAGCACCGTTAATCCTCAACCCTTTATTTCCACATAAAAATGTCTACTTTTTTTTTGGGGAAACCACATTGAACGCCTCTGCGTTGAGCGGCGAACATCAGTTGAATACCCCTACTTGAGGTTTGAATCACGACAGAAGCCAAAACTATACATTGCGACGATTTGATTGCAAGTATAGCTGGCCCCGATAGAGCAATAGCTCCAGAAGAGGTCATTATGGCGTTTCCCTTCACCGCCAAGATGCACGTCGAGTTACGTGACAGCTAGCTTCTGGAATGCGTTACCGGTGCGCACGATACAAAAGAAAACAAAATAACAAAAAAAATATCGGATAGCAAGTCTTTTCCCCATCTACTGTGAACGTTAAAATGAGGAAGCTTTTGCGTATGGTCCGACATTTATATTTTAGGCGCGAGGCATGCAAGTAGCGAGAATCCTACGGCTTAATCTCCGTAGGACGCTGCAGTTGCGGATGATGTGACGCACATGAGCACCTCGTCGGAAACGCATTTGATTCTGTGACTATGACAGCGTATTCCGCGTCTGGGCGTCACCTGGGCCGTGGTGGACTCCTAGTATACCGCTCCCCGCTACCGCAGGCGGAAGGTCAGCCGTTCAGAATTTGACGATCCCAGAAATATAATAGCTCCGATTCCGTATCGCATAAACCAAGCGCCTTCCGACACGCTCAAATGTAGACAACACCAGGCCTAACTCACAGTGCATCCGCAACAGAGGTAGAGACACAACGGCGGGTGCACACGGCAGGAAGCGGAATACAGCAGGGATTAGAGAACAACGTGAACAGCGGAAAATAAGCAAAAGCGATGAAACGAACCGAACTTGTCAAGCATGATGGACGCTTTCTTGAAAGACAATACAGATCAGGGAATCAAGAATACATTGTCAGCGACAAGTCCAGCCGAACAAAAAAAAGCAAGAAGGGATATGCCTAACGGCTCTGGTATGCTGCATGTCACTATGACAGGTGGGTATGGGCCCAGATCGTTCCGCCGCAAAGGATTCCCTAATGACAATGAAAAGCGCGACGTCGCTATGAAAGATGCAAATCCACTGAGATCATCTCACGCAAAGGAGATGGGGGGAATGGGGGGAATGGGG
>Ga0078972_1002741_pt1 | contig 56612 bp, 59 predicted proteins | sample YelNatPaOPGAMG01_FD_67568 | JGI IMG/M metagenome (GOLD analysis project Ga0078972, IMG submission 67568) | Hot spring thermophilic microbial communities from Obsidian Pool, Yellowstone National Park, USA - OP-RAMG-01 (SPADES assembly) (version 2) | ecosystem: Environmental > Aquatic > Thermal...
CTGTCTATTGTCATAACAACAGATCGTCCCTGCATTTCGATGTCGGCAATATGAAAACCTGGAAAACCAAGAAGTCTCGTGATAAGCTCATAGGGCATCTGGTGGGTCCTCCGTGTTGTCATCTGGCGATGAACGCACGGAAAAAGTATACCTCACCAGATGCTTTTTTTTACCCACACTTTCCCGTCAAGAGCCCCATTTCTTTACCGGGCGAAGGGAACGATCGCCTTAATGATGACCGACCATCAAAAGGGCAGGGATGGGGCTCGTCAGGCCTTTGAACACTCTCTCGAGATCGCTCTCGCCCAGGGATCCACCTGGAGTGCGCTCGGGGCGGCGGCGGAGATAGTCCGGCTCGACCTGAAAAGTTCCCGGGCCAAGGCCAAGCTTCAAGACCTCCGCGGCCGGATCCGGGGCGGCGAAGGTCTCCCGTTTCTGCAAGAGTGCGATTCCCTGCTCGGGCAGGAATGACTATATTATTCTTGTCGCCGAGGGGGAGAGCTCCTCAAGATTCTCTTCTGTTACGGGTAGCCTCCGGATTCTTCCGTGAAGAGATCCCGTTTCCCTGCATGGCTCCCTTGCCGATTGCCCGGGGCCGTCTCCGTTTTCGCGACCGCTCGCAATTGAATTGCCCCGGATCAGTTTGCTAAAATTAATCTTCACGTTTTACAAGGATATCCCCGCCTTTTTCAGGCCCCTTTCGGGGAGGGGGAGGTCTGCCCTCCTTCGGGGAAGCGGTGTTGTGTCGGGTGTGGTCCGGGAGATACGGGCTCTGGAGGCGTCGATGGAGACTCAAGAGAATGAGACGGGACCGATGGTCCGCGTGTCGATAAATGGGCGAGAATACAGTGTTCCCCAAGGCTCGACCATGGTCCAGGCCATGTGGTACACAGGCCATGAGGTGATACACGGGATCGGATGTCTTGGAGGGGTGTGCGGGGCCTGTGCCACCGTCTACCGTATGGAGGGCGACTTCAGGCTTCGGAACGCCCTGGCCTGCCAGACTCTCGTTGCCGAAGGCATGAGCTTTTCCATGCTCGATTCCTACCCCATCCAGCGGGCCCACTACGATGTGGCGGCGCTAACCGACCCGAAGGAGGAACTCTTCACCTTTTATCCGGAGTCGGCGACCTGCCGCAACTGCAATGCCTGCACGGAGGTCTGTCCGCAGGGCATCGATGTGAGGGACGCGGTCTGGCGGGCCAACTTCGGAGACTTCAAGGCAGTGGCGGACCTCACGATGAGTTGCGTCATGTGCGGCCTTTGTGTCTCCCGGTGCATCGCCGAGATGGCTCCCCACGAAATCGCTCTTTACGCCCGCAGGGCCTATGGAGCCAAGGAGCTTCCCTTTCCTCCAAACCTGAGGCAAAGGCTCGACGAGATTCATTCAGGGGCCTTCAGCGGGGAGCTCAAGAGGCTTGAGGGGCTCTCTTCCGCAGAACTCAAGAAAGAATGCGAGGTCAAGTCCTAGATGGCAGAGCTTGTGGACTCTTTCTACCAGAGCGTTCCCTCCTTCGACGAGTCACAGCCTCCGGCCCTCTCTCCCGAAGAGCGATCCCGCCTTCTCGCCGCCTTCTATCCGGACTATCGCCCGGAAGGAAAGGCCACACTCAAGGTCGGGGCCAACAAGGGAATGGTCGTTCCCCAGGAGCTGGCCAACATCCTTGAGTCCCGAAGCCGCATTCCCGCTCCCCGGTCTCTTCCCGACCAGCCCGACCATGACGTGGACATCCTCGTCATCGGAGGGGGAGGGGCCGGCATCACCGCGGCCCTCTTTGCCTCCATGGAGGGGCGAAGCGTCCTTCTCGCCACGAAGCTTCGGGTAGGGGATTCCAATACCATCATGGCCGAGGGAGGCATTCAGGCGGCACTCGGAGAGGGAGACAGCCCGGTCGAGCATTTTCGCGACACCTTTCGCGGAGGGCACGGGGAGAACGACGCTGCCCTTCTGTCCGTGCTTGTCGGCGAGGGTCCGGAGATGGTCGAATGGCTTGTCTCGCGCGGGATCCTCTTCGACCGGGACATGCAGGGCGGACTCTCCCTTCGCAAAGGAGGCGGAACCTCCCGTCCCCGGCTTATCTCGGCCAAGGACTACACCGGACTCGAGCTCGTCCGTGTCCTCAAGGAGGACCTGATGAACGCCCCGGTGGAGATCCTCGAGTTCTCTCCGGCGGTCGAACTGGTCTCCGGGCCGGATGGTAGTTGCGCCGGAGCGGTGCTCTACGATCTCGACAGCAGGAAAAACGTTTATGTCAAAGCCAGAACGGTGATCCTCTCTACCGGAGGTGCCGGACGTCTCCACCTGGGAGGGTTCGCCACATCCAACCACTTCGGTGCCACCGCCGACGGGTTGACGATGGCCTACCGGATGGGGCTTCCCCTTGTCCACCCGGAGAGCTTCCAGTTCCATCCCACCGGAGTGATCTTTCCCTCCGAGATGGCCGGTATGCTGATCACCGAGGCGGTAAGGGGGGCGGGTGCCCGCATGTATAACCGCCATGGGCGCCGGTTTGTCAATGAGCTCGAAACCCGGGATGTCGTTGCCTCCGCCATCATCCGCGAGTGCGCCGAGGGGCGGGGAGTCGAGACGCCATCAGGAGACCGGGGAGTCTTCCTCGACCTTGTCGCCATAGACAGGGACTCGGGGGAGGGGACTGTGGCCAAGAGGTTCCCGAACATCGTGAAGCTCATGAACCGCCACCATGTCGACCCGACAAAGCGACCCATTCTCGTCTACCCTACCCTCCACTACCAGAACGGCGGAGTCAAGGCCGATGCCAGAACGCGGACCTCCATCTTCGGTCTTCTCGTGGCCGGGGAGGTCTCGGGGGGACTCCACGGAACGAACCGTCTCATGGGAAACTCCCTTCTTGAGCTCTTCGTATTCGGACGGCGTGCGGCACTTGAGGCCGTGGCGCTCTCGCGCGATCGCCCGACGTTTTCCTGGAAGGAGACGACTCTTTCCCACATCGACCGCTTCGAGTCCGAGCTTGTGAAGGCTTTTCCAAAGCAAGATCTTCCCATTGCGCCAGTCCTTTTTCCGGACTACCGCCGCAAGGATGCCTGATGGAACGATACGATCAACACTTCATCTTAGGAGCGACGCTTGAACATCCATGAGTATCAGGCCAAGGAACTTTTCAGAAGCTATGGGGTGGCGGTTCCCTCGGGAGTCGTGGTCGACTCGGCCGATGAGGCCCGGCGGCTGATCTCTGAAAAGCAGGGCATCTTCTCGGGAAACTCTTCCGTCTATGCCGTCAAGGCGCAGATCCACGCAGGAGGACGGGGTAAGGCGGGGGGCGTAAAGATTGCGAAGAGCCCCTCCGACATCCCCGGCTTTGTCGAGACCCTTCTGGGCAAGACCCTGGTGACCCATCAGACCGGGCCGGAGGGACGACTTGTCCGCAAGGTATGGATCGAGGAGGGGGCCCAGATCTCCCGGGAGTACTACCTGAGCCTGGTTCTCGACCGTTCGAGCCGCCGGATCTCGATTCTTGCCAGCACCGAGGGGGGAATGGAGATCGAGGAGGTCTCGGCTGCCCATCCCGAAAAGATCCTGACCCTTCCTGTCGATCCCGAGATGGGGTGCAAGGGCTTTGTCGGGCGTCGTGTCGCGGCTTTTTTAGGGCTTCCGGTCACGCTCTACGGGGCCTTCTCCACCATGCTTTCTAACCTCACCCGATTCTTCGTCGAGACAGACTGCATGATGGTCGAGATCAATCCCCTGATCCTGACGGCCGACGGCCGTCTTCTGGCTCTCGACGCCAAGGTCTCCTTCGATGATAACGCCCTCTACCGGCAGGAGAAGGTTCTGGCTCTCCGCGATCTCTTCGAGGAGAACGAGCTCGAGATCGAGGCCTCGAAGCACCGCCTCAACTACGTAAAGCTTGACGGCTCGATCGCCTGCATGGTCAACGGTGCGGGTCTGGCCATGGCGACCATGGACGTTATTGCCCTGGCCGGAGGAACCCCGGCCAACTTCCTCGATGTCGGAGGCGGGGCCAGTAAGGAAACGGTCGAGCAGGCCTTCCGGATTCTTCTGGGCGATCCTGCAGTCAAGGGGATTTTCGTGAATATCTTTGGAGGGATCGTCCGGTGCGAGCGCATTGCCGGGGGAATCATTGCCGCCGCAAAGGATGTGAAGCTGCATGTTCCTCTCGTCGTCCGTCTGCAGGGAACAAACGCCAAGGAGGGCCGGGAGATGCTCCGCGAGTCGGGGCTTGACCTCCAGGTGGCGGAAGAGCTTTTCGAGGGAGCCCAGAAAATCGTCCAGGCCGTGAAAGGAGCGAAATGAGTATTCTTGTCGACCGTTCAACGCGGGTCATTGTCCAGGGAATCACAGGCAAGGAAGGAAGCTACCATGCGACCGCCTGCCGTGAGTACGGAACGCGCGTGCTCGGAGGGGTGACCCCGGGGAAGGGCGGGACCGTCCATGAAGGGTTCCCGGTGTGGGACTCCGTGAAGGATGCCGTCGATGCCGTCCATCCCGATGTCTCCCTGATCTTCGTTCCTCCGGCCTTTGCTGCCGACGCCATTCTCGAGGCGGCCGAGGCCGGCATCGAGCTCATCGTCTGTATCACCGAAGGGATTCCCGTGCAGGACATGATGCGGGTCCGCCGAATCCTCGATATCAGAAACGAGGAGGGGGAGACCGTCCGCCTCATCGGTCCGAACTGTCCCGGAATCATCACTCCCGACGGAGCGAAAATCGGGATCATGCCCGGCTATATCCACAAGCGCGGGAGGGTGGGTGTGGTTTCCCGCAGTGGGACCCTGACCTACGAGGCGGTCTGGCAGCTGAGCGGGCTTGGGCTCGGCGAGTCGACCTGCGTAGGGATCGGGGGCGATCCTGTCCGCGGGCTGAACTTCCTCGACGTTCTCGCCCTCTTTGAAAAGGATCCGGAGACCGAGGCGATCGTGATGATCGGAGAGATCGGAGGCGACGACGAGGAACGGGCCGCGGCCTTTGCCAAAGCCCACATGACCAAGCCCGTGATCGGCTTCATCGCCGGGCTCACCGCGCCTCCCGGCCGCCGCATGGGCCATGCCGGCGCCATCGTCTCCGGCGGCAAGGGGTCGGCCCGGGATAAGATGAAGGCGCTCGAGTCCTACGGGATCATTGTCGTCGACAATCCGTCGGTCATCGGAAAGACGGTGGCCGAAGCGCTCTCGAAAGGCGACTACCGCCGGGTTCCAACCTGCCACTAGGCGCTTCTGCAGATGCCTGATGGAGGATTTTTCACTTAAATTATCTTGTGTGAATGAAAAAAATAGGAGACGATATGGCTGCTGAAATAAAGGTTGGAGACAAGGCCCCGGACTTTACCCTTGAGGATCAGGATAAGAATCCCGTGACGCTCTCTTCCTTTCAGGGGAAGAAGAACGTCGTGCTGGCTTTCTACCCTCTCGACTGGAGCCCGATCTGTACAAACGAAAATACCTGTTTTTCGAATGACCTTCCGCGCTTCGACGATGCGAATGCCGTTGTTTTCGGCATCAGCACCGACAGCACCTTTTGTCACAAGGCCTGGAAGTCGGCACTGAAACTGAATCAGACGCTGCTTTCGGACATTAAGCGCGCCGTCTGCAAGGACTATGGCCTCTATATCGAAGAGGCGAACATCAACAAGAGGGCGACGGTGATCGTCGACCGGCAGGGGATCGTCCGCTACGTCAAGGTCCAGGAGATCCTGACCGCCCGCGATGACCAGGAGATCCTCGAGGCTTTGAAGAAAATTTCCTAAGAGAGTCTTCCCCCCAAAAAAAGGGGAATAAGCGTGACGAAAAAGGCCTCCCATGGCGGGAGGCCTTTTTTTGTTCAGCTTTTCCTTCCTGAGGTCCGCCTGGGCTCGTAAAAGGAACGGTTTCTCCCGGCGAGAGTTCTTCGCCCTTCTCCCTGGCACTTCCCCTCAAGAACGAAGATCACTTAAGACGCATTCGCACGAATCTTAGTGAGTGGAGAGATAGCTTTCACAGAGATGGGAAAAGCCCAGCTCCCTAAGGCGATACAGTTTTGTCGGCCCGCGGGGGAGCAATGAGGGGAAGGCTAGTCGCCGGAGGAGGAGTAGTGGTTCGAGGGCTGGGCCCCGCCGGGGAGGGGAACGATCAGTCGAAGCTCGTCGTAGGTGGCCGTCTGGGGATAGGAGTAGGAAAGGTGGAGGATCAGCTTTCTTGGAGCGGGGGGGGGGCCCGGGAGAACAAAGAGAAGGGGAACGACCCGTTTCGAGATGGCGGGGACGACCCAGTCCTGGTGGGAGATGTAGTGGTCTGTCCACTTGGACTGCCAGGATGGGGGGTAGAGGAGTCCCGCGGACTTGCTGGCATTTTTGAGCATGAACCGGTAGCTCTTCTTGCCGCGGAGGCGAAAATGCTGGTCGTTGGCCGTCAGGTCGAGAATGTTCTCCCGAAGATGGATCCGGAGTGTTCGGGATCCCTTGTCCTCGATCTCAATTGGCAGGAGGATGTAGGTGATGCCATTCTTCTCCTCGATGGTGGGAGCTTGGGGCTTGAATGACAGCGGGGAGTGAGTCCGGATGGTGCAGGCCGAGAGGAGAAAAAGGCCTGCCATAAAAAGGCCGAAAAGCTTCTTTGCGTTAAAAGGCAGGGGCATCGGGGCTTCTTCCTGAAAAAGTGAAACGGTCCTAGCCGCAGCCGCACCCGCCACCGCAACATCCGCCACCACCGGAGGGTGATGTCGCCGGTGGTGCAAATTCTGAGCCGGGGGCCCCTGCCACCGCACTGGCAAAGGATGAAGGGATCTTTCTCACGTCGAGTCCTTGGCATTTCGTGCAGGCAGTCTCCCCGGGACCAATCCGGATCGACTGGAGAAGGGAGAAGACGTTTCCGCAGGTATGGCAGGAATATTCGTAGATCGGCATGACACTCTCCTTTGTGGCAAATGAATCCTTGACATATTCTCCCACAGAAGCCCCGGGTCTTCAAGCTGTCTCTTTCCGGCTTTCCATTCCCCTGTCAGCACTTTTAAAAATTCAGAGTCGAAAAGTGGGGAAGGATTGACAGATATTTTAGTCTCACTATAATTGGGGGGTGATTAGTGGGGAAAAGTGGGGGAAGGTGGATGGCATTCTTTAGAGGACGATTTCTACACAGTCTGGATGCCAAGGGGCGCGTGGCTATTCCCCAGCGCTTCCGGGAGTCCCTGGGGGGGGAAGAGGCGGAGCTTCGCCTTGTGATGACCGTCGACCCCGAAGGCTGTCTCGTCGTCTATCCAGAGGCCGTCTGGCGTGAGCTCGAACAGAAGTGGGAGGCCCTTCCACAGATGAACGACGAGCTCAAAACCTATCTCCGCTTCATGGTGGGATGGGCTTCCGATGGGGCACTTGACCGGCAGGGGCGCATTCTTGTTCCGCCTCCTCTCCGGGAATATGCGGGACTCGAGCACGAGGTCTGGTTTGTGGGTGTCCTTCAGAACTTCGAAATCTGGAACGGAGAGCGTCTCGAAAAGGCGACCGGGACCGACCGTGTTCGCTCTGTCACCCAGAAGCTGTCGGGGCTCTTTTGACGCTCTCGGGAGAGCATCGGCCGGTCATGCTTGCCGAGACGATGGAGTGGCTCGACATACAACCTGGCCGGTGGTATGTGGATGCCAACCTCGGGGGGGGAGGACATACACGGGCGATCCTCGAGCGGGGGGGATCGGTTGTCGCCATCGACCGGGACCGGGAGGCGGTGCTGAGGGCCGAAGAGAGTCTCCTTCCCCTCTTTCCCGGCCGGCTTGAGATCCTCCGGGGGAACAATCGGGAGATCTCATCCCTCGTCTTTTCGACGGGCCATACGGTTCGGGGGATCCTCTTCGATCTCGGGTGGTCGACCCTGCAGGGAGAGGATCCGGAGAGGGGGCTCTCGTTTTCCGAAGAGGGACCTCTCGACATGCGGCTGGACGCGGACTCGGGGCCTACCGCCGGAGATCTTCTCGAGTCCCTGTCGGAGTCCGAGCTTGAGCGGCTCTTCTCCGAAGGAGATGAGCCTTTGGCTCTTCCCATTGCGAGGGCGCTGGTCCAGGCCCGTCGTGAAGGGCGTCTTCCCCGGACGACCACGGCTCTTGCCGCGTTTGTCTCCGGGGTCTATTACCGGAAGGGGTTCCGACGGAGTCGGCGACATCCCGCAACCCGGGCCTTCATGGCGCTCAGGATCCGGGTCAACGGGGAGTACGAAAATCTCGAGGACTCCCTGGCCGGCTCCCGGACGCTCCTTGAAGCCTCCGGAGGTCGCCTCATCGTTCTAAGCTTTCATTCCGGGGAGGATCGGATCGTAAAGAGACGTTTTCGCTCGTGGGTTTCGGATGGGGGGGCCGAATTTCTCTTCCGCCGCTCCCTCGCGCCGGGGGAGGTCGAGGTTTCGGAAAACCCCCGGGCGCGGAGCGCCCGCATGAGAGGGGTCGTCCTTGTCCCACGATGAGGAGGCTCTTCCCCTCTGGCGGAGACGCCCTCTGGCCTTTCTTTTTTTCTTTTGCGGCATCCTGGCCCTTCTTCTGGCGATGTCCGTTTCGATCGGGTCGGTCCGGATCAAGCGCCGCGTCACGGCTCTTGATCTCCAGATTCAGTCCGGAGAGTCCCGGGAAAAGTCCCTCGAGGAGGATCTTATCGCCCTCGGACGGGAGTCGCGTCTCAGGGCCTATGCCCGGGCGAATCACCTTGAGAGAGCCCTCCCGGGAGAGGTTCTCTACGTTCCGTAAAACAATCAGGGCGAGGGGATCACCGCAAGTCACCCTCGAAGGCGTGGCAGATGAAAACTCGGACAACCATTGCAGTGGCATGCGTCCTGATCGGATTTGCGATCGTGGTTGCCCGCCTCTTTACCCTGCAGGTTCTCGACTACCCGCTGTACCAGAGACTTTCCCTGACAGAAAGACAGAGACTCTCTCCTCTGGAGGGGGCTCGGGGGATGATCCTTTCCGCCGACGGAAAACCTCTTGCGGACAACCGCATCGTCACGAGCCTCGCGGCCGATCCGGAGCAGATCCGGAAGACCGGAGGAAGCCGTCTTCTGGCCTCCCGGCTTGCTCCCATTCTCGGCATGCCTTACACGACGATCGAACGGCGCCTCAGGCGCCATGGCCGATTCGTCTGGCTGGCTCATGACATCAGCCCCGGGAAGCGCCGTCAGATCGGTTCGCGAGTGAGAGGTCTCTACTTTCTTCCTGAAAAGCGCCGTATCTACCCCTATGGGTCTATCTTCCGTCAGGTTGTGGGGGGGATACGATCGGACGGGAACCCGACATCGGGCCTTGAAAAGGGTTACAACACCCTTTTAAGGGGACACCGGGGGGAGCTCGTCCGGGAGGTCTCGGCACGAGGTCGATCCTATTTCCAGATGGAGTCGAAGAGCCTCGACAGACTTTCCGGGGACACGCTTCAGACCACCCTGATTGCGAATCTCCAGTCCTATGCACAGGATGCCCTCGACGAAGAGGTCGAGAGGACGAAGGCCCAGGGGGGGATCGTTCTTGTGATGGACCCGCGCACAGGAGCGATCCTGGCTCTCGCCAGCCGGGGGGAGGGACGATGGGCGGGGGCGAGCCCAGGGGTCTCCATCGTCTACGAGCCGGGATCGATCTTCAAGCTCGTAACGGCGAGTGCCGCCTTGAACGAGCATCGCGTCAATGGGGAAGAGACCTTCTTCTGCTACAACGGATCGATGCACATTCCGGGGGGGACCCTGCACGATGCCGAACCAATGGGGTCGTTGACTCTCGGGGGCATCCTGGCCCACTCGAGCAATATCGGGATCGCCCAGGTGGCCCTTCGGCTCGGACCGGAAACCTTCGAACGCTATATCCGGGCATTCGGCTTTGGGCAGAAAACCGGAATCGACTTTCCGGGGGAGAGTCGGGGATTTTTCCGGCCGTCCAGGAGCTGGTCCCGACGCTCGATCTATACGATCGCCATGGGGCAGGAGATCGGCGTGACGCCGATCCAGCTCGCAACGGCCGTCAGCGCCATCGCCAATGGCGGGGTCCTGATGCGCCCCTATATTGTCTCGAAGGTGATCGATCCGTCGGGGAGGGTCATTGAACGCCATGCCCCGGTGAAGGTGCGCCGGGTGATCGCCCCAGAGACCTCCCGGACGCTCCTCTCTCTTCTGACCGGCGTGGTCTCTCCAACGGGGACCGGTGCCAGTGCGGCGATCACCGGCTTCGACATTGCGGGAAAGACCGGGACCGCCGAGGTCTACGATCCCCAACGCCATGCCTATTCGAGGACGCGGACGGTCGACTCCTTTGTCGGGGTACTTCCGGTCTCCCATCCCTCCCTTGTCGTCCTTGTCGTGGTGATCCAGCCCAAGGGAATCTCCTGGGGGGGAACGGTTGCGGCTCCCCTCTTTCGGAAGGTGGCGGAGATGGCTCTGGTTCACTTCAGGATCCCGGCCGGGGGAACGGGAGAGTCGACGGCGATGGCCAGGGCCGATGTCGGAAAGAGGCAATAGGCGGGGACAGTCGGTGACCAGTGAGGAGATAGTGAGGACAGTCCGGGCATGACGAAAACGGGGAAGGGGGAGGGATGGCAGCGGAAGTAAGCGAGAGGGAGCGGGGAGAGGAATGGCTTGTCCGCCACCTTCCGCCACCGCTTGCCGGAATCCTCCCGGAGCGTCTCACGGGCTTGTCCGACGACAGCCGGACGGTCAGGACAGGGAATCTCTTCCTTCTCAGGACCGAAGGGGAGTTCGAAAAAAGGTATCTCGACGAGGCAATTCAGAAAGGGGCCGCGCTTCTTGTGGTCGCCCGAAGGCATCTCCCCGATGTCATGGAAAGGCGCGGGGCGCAAGCGTCACAGGTCCCCGTCTGCGTGGTGGAAAATATCCAGGAAGCGGCGGGAGTGATCGCCTCCGCCTGGTGGGGGGATCCGAGCGGGTCGCTTTCGGTCGTCGGAGTCACGGGGACAAACGGAAAGACGACCTCGAGTTTTCTCGTACGGAGCATCCTGGAGGCATCAGGCCAGAGGACGGGACTTATCGGAACGGTCTGGTTCGACCTGGGCGGGGGACTTGCGGAGGCGCCGCAGACGACTCCGGGAGCCCTCACCCTCCAGAGGGCCTTCCGGCAGGGGCTCGATAACGGGCTGGCGGGGATTTCCATGGAGGTCTCCTCCCATGCCCTGGCCCAGGAACGCGTGGCCGGGACCACCTTCTCCGCCGTCCACTTCACCAACCTGACCCGGGACCATCTCGACTACCACAAGAGCTTCGAAGAGTACTTCGAGGCCAAGTCCCGCCTCATAAACTGGATCAATCCGGACGGGACGATGCCGCCGGCCGTCATCAACGTCGACGATCCTTACGGAGAGATGCTGGCCGGGGAAATTGCCCGAAAAGGAGGACGGAGGCTTCTCACCTACGGCCATGCGGGGGAGCGATCCATCCGCCCCGACGGAATTCGGATCTCTCTCGACGGGATCGAAGGCTCTCTCGTGGTTCCGGGGGGAGAAATCCGGGTCGAGGCGCACCTTCCGGGAGACTTCAACCTCCAGAACATCATGGGTGCCGTGGGATGCGCCCTGGCAATAGGCCTCTCCCCTTCCGCCATCGAAAAGGGTATCCGGGAGCTCCCCGGTGTTCCCGGTCGCTTCGAGCGGGTCAATCCCGGGGGTGCGTTTGCGGTGATTGTGGACTACGCCCATACCGACGATGCCCTCAAGAATGTGCTCACGGCACTCCGGCCCCTGACTTCCGGCCGGGTGATCACGGTCTTCGGGTGCGGAGGGGACAGGGACCGGGGAAAGCGTCCGCGGATGGGACGGGTGGCAGGAGAGCTCTCGGATGTCGTCGTCGTGACCTCCGACAATCCGCGAACGGAAGATCCCGGGGCCATCATCGACGAGATCGAGCCGGGGATCCGGGTAAGTGGCCGGCCCTTTTACCGGGAGGCGGACCGGCGGACCGCCATTGCCCGCGCCCTCTCACTTGCGGCGCCCGGCGATGCGGTCCTGATTGCGGGAAAGGGCCACGAGCCCTACCAGATCATCGGGCGTGAAAAGAGCCATTTCGACGATCGGGAGACCGCCCGGGAGATTCTTTCTGGGATGGAGAAAAGAAGGTGAGGGTGTACAGCACCGGCGACGAACTTCTGGGGGCATTGAGGGGACGCTGGGCGGGCGAGCCTCCTCGAGAGCCCCTCACCTGGATAAATGCCGGAACGGACTCCCGGAAAATACTTCCTGGAGAGATCTTTGTGGCTCTAAGGGGAGCTAGAACAGATGGCCACGATCATCTCCAGGAAGCCTTAGTCCGGGGTGCGCTTCTGACCATTGTCGAGCGGGCCGCCCCTTCAGTCAAAATTCCCCAGATCGTTGTCTCCGACACAACCATAGCCTTAAGGGAGATGGGCGCCCTCGCTCTTTCTGCCCATCGAAGGGCTGGACACCGCCTTATCGCGCTGACGGGGTCTGTCGGAAAGACGACAACCCGGGAGCTTCTGCGGGCGGGACTCCCCCCGGGAGAAAGCCACGGGAGTGCGGGAAACGAAAATAACGAAATCGGGGTCCCCCTGACGATCCTCTCATGGCCGGAAGACCGCCGCTGGTGCATTCTCGAGGCCGGAGTCAGAAAGTCCGGGGACATGGACTACCTCGCCCCCCTTCTCGCCTCCGATACCGGCATTGTCACGGCGATCGCTCCGGGACATCTCGAAAACCTCGGAAGTGTGCAGGAGGTCTGGCGGGAAAAGTCGAAGCTTTTAAAGGAGGTGGTAGAGGGGGGCTTGCGCATCCTTCCGGCCTCGGTTGCCCGGGGAGAGTCGATGGCTACGCTCTTGTCCGACAAATCCCGCCGCCTTCGGCTGGTCGCTCTCGACGGGAGAGATGAGGGCGACTTCCGGGGGCGGCTCGTGGAAACCCCGGGAGGTCTTGTCCTCAAGGTCGAAAAGCCGGCTCTCGCCGTCCCTCTTCCCTGGCCTTCGGCGGCACTCGGATGGTGCATGCTGGTTGCCCTGGCCGCTCTCGAAGAGGAGGGCGTCGACCTGGCCGCCGCCGCTGAACGCCTTTCCTCCTATCGGGGCTTTCCGGGTCGGATGGAGAAGCGCACGCATTCCTCAGGTCTTCTTCTCCTTCTCGACCATTACAACGCCAACCCCGCCTCCATGGCCGAAGCTCTCGACTGGCTTCGACGGGAGGCAGCACTCAGGCCGGGAGGGAGGGGCTTTGCCGTACTGGGGGACATGCTCGAACTCGGGGAAGAGAGCGGATCCTTTCACGAGGAGGCGGGACGAAAAGCCGCCTCCTTGAATCTCAAGACTCTCTGGTATCGGGGAGAGCATCTTCCGGACGTCCTCCGGGGATATCTTCGGGGGGGCGGCAAAGAGGAGACGGTACGCAAAGCTTCGGAATTTGATCGCGATATCCGGGAGGGCCGGGGTCCGGGGGGAGAAGATGTTGTTTTGGTCAAGGGATCCCGGGGCATGAAACTCGAAGAGGTTGTCGCCCCTCTTCTGGAAGGAGATTAGTCGATGCTCTACCAGCTCTTCTATCTCCACAACACCTTTCCTGTCCTCAATGTCTTTCGCTACATCACCTTTCGCTCAATCTATGCAACGTTGACCGCTCTCGCGATCGCACTTCTCCTCGGTCCGACGCTGATCGGTCTTCTTCGAAAGCTCCAGATTGGCCAGGAGATTCGGGACGACGGTCCCAAGAGCCACCTGTCGAAGAAGGGGACCCCGACGATGGGCGGGATCCTCATCGTCGGTTCGCTCATTCTCTCGGTTCTTCTCTGGGCCGACCTCTCCAACCGATATGTCTGGATGGTTCTCCTCTCCCTTCTGGCAAACGGAGCGATCGGTTTTACAGACGACTATCTCAAGGTGATCAAGAAACGCTCGAAAGGGCTTTCGGCTCGCCAGAAATTTCTTCTGCAACTCGGTGTCGGGGCCGGTCTCTCCCTCTGGTACGCATCGACGCTTTCCGGGGACGGACGGATCGTCATCCCCTTTATGAAAAGCCTGAACCCGGACCTGGGTCTCCTTCTCCTTCCCTTCCTCGTCACGGTTCTTGTGGGAACGGCGAACGCCGTCAATCTGACCGATGGCCTCGACGGTCTGGCTGTGGGGCCAACGATTGTGGCGGGGCTGGCCTTCGTCGTCATCAGCTACCTTGTCGGACACCACGTTTTCGCCTCCTACCTTCGGGTTCTGGAGGTTCCGGGGGCGGGAGAGCTTGCCGTCGTGATGGGGGCCCTGGTGGGTGCGGCCCTGGGATTTTTGTGGTTCAACACCTATCCGGCGCAGGTTTTCATGGGGGATACGGGCTCGCTGGCAATCGGCGGCGTCATCGGGATGACCGCGATCGTGACCCGCCAGGAGCTCCTGCTTCTTCTTGTCGGGGGGGTCTTCGTGGCGGAGGCCGTCTCGGTTATCCTCCAGGTCGGCTCCTACAAGCTGAGAAAGAAGAGAATCTTCCGTATGGCCCCGATTCATCACCACTTCGAGCTTGGCGGTCTCTCCGAGCCCAAGGTGATCGTCCGGTTCTGGATCGTCTCGGTGGTCCTGGCACTGGTCGCACTCTCCACATTCAAGCTCAGATAAGAAGGGGCCGGGATGTCCGATCGCTTTGTCGGGAGGGGGGATAAGGTGCTGGTGGCAGGGGCAGGGCGCTCCGGACTTCAGGCGGCACGACTGGTGCTGGAACTCGGGGGGAGGCCGATCCTTGTCGACGATGATCCCCACGCCTTCGATGGAGCCCTGTGGGCTTCTGTCAAGGAGGAGGGTGGCCGGGTTCTCGAGGGAAAGAGGATCGGACCATGGATCGGGGAGTGGGCAGGGCCGGTGGTGATGAGTCCAGGGATTCCTCCGGTCCTCTGGTCGGGAAAGGCTGTGGCGCCCCCCTTTCCCCATGTACGGGGGGAGCTCGAGTGGGCCGCCTCTCTCTGGGACCTTCCGGTGGTCGCCATCGCAGGGACGAACGGGAAGTCCACGACCACGGCCCTGATCGCCCATCTGCTAACGTCATTCGGATATTCGCCATTTTTGGGCGGAAACTTCGGAACACCTTTCTCCGAAGGGGCAAGAATCCTTCGGGAGGCTCGGAAGGCCGGAAAAAAAGATCCCTACGATGTAGGTGTCATCGAGGTCTCAAGCTTCCAGACCGAGTCGATGCAGTCCTTCTCTCCCAATCTCTATCTTCTCCTCAATATCACCCCTGACCATCTCGACCGGTACGACTCCCTGGAACAGTATCGCCAGGCCAAGCTCCATGTGGTGAGGGGATTTCCAGAGACCACCACCGTCCTCTGGAACGCGGCACAGAAGGACTGGGAAGAGTTTCTTCCGAACATAAAGGCCCGTTCGGTCTTTGTTGGAGGCGAATCGGGGCTCCCCGGGCCGGGCATAGTTTCAGAAGAGGGGTCTCTCCGAACGCAGGGCCTCGAAAACGATATTCGGCTTCCCACCGCGGGCTATCGGCTGATAGGGGGAGGAAACCTCCAGAATCTGGCCTTTTCCGTTTTGGCTTCGCACATTTTCTCCCGGCAATTGGGGCGGCCTGTATCCCCTGAGGCCTTTGAAAAAGCGATTGCAAGTTTTTCCGGTCTTCCCCACCGGATGGAATGGGTGGACACGGTCCGGGGCGTCTCCTTCGTCAACGACTCCAAGGCGACCAATGTGGGAGCGGTCGAAGCGGCCCTGTCAGGGCTCCCCGAGAGCGATCACCCGAACGTCGTCCTGATCATGGGCGGCCGGGACAAGGGGGGATCTTACCGACCCCTGATTCCGGGGCTGAAAAAACATGTCCGGGAGGTGGTTGTCCTCGGGGAGGCGCGGGAGAAAATTCGCCGGGAAATTGGCGGAGAGGTCCCCCTCGAAGAGGCCCAGGATTTCCTTGAGGCGGTGGCACGGGCCTTTTCTGTGGCCGACCCAGGAGAGATGGTCCTGCTTTCGCCGGCCTGTTCGAGTTACGACATGTTCCACGGATACGAAGAGCGGGGCGAAAAATTCCGGGAGGCAGTAAGACGGCTTGCGGAAAAATTCGGCGGAAAGAGGAGGGAAGATGGAGCAGAGGGCAATGCTTGAGGAGAAGGTTCCAGGGAGCGGGGCGGAAGAGGGGCTCCTCTCCCTTCGGCCCATGAACGGGACGCTCGCCGTCGTCGTTTTTCTTCTCATGATGCTGGGTGCGACCCTCGTCATGTCGGCCCGGCTGGCCATGCACTCCCCCTACCAGCTCTTCTGGCGCCAGATCATATCGACCGGAATCGCCCTCTTCGTCATGCTGGCCGTTGCCCGGCTCGACTACCATCTCTGGGTGAAAAAACGCGGGCTTCTCTGGGGCGCCGGGCTTTTCTCCCTGCTCCTCCTTCTCGTTCCCCACGTGGGAGTGACGCTAAACGGCGCGCGACGATGGGTACACTTGGGTTTCTTCACGCTCCAGCCCTCCGAGGTGGCGCGGGTGATCCTGGTCATTCTTATGGCGGCTCTTCTGGCGCGGGAAAAGGCCGGACAGAAGGAAGGAAAGGGCGGCGTATTCAATATCCGTCTGGACAAGGCGACGGGATTTGCCCTGCTGATGATCCCCTATCTGGCCCTTATCCTTCACGAGCCCGACTTCGGCTCCGACCTTTTCATCGTGATCGTCATGCTCGCCATGCTCTTTCTGTCGGGGGTGAACCTCCGGCAGATCGGCGTGCTCCTTGGCGTCCTGGGAATCTGCGCCGCCGTTTTTCTCATGCATCATGCCTATGCGATTGCCCGCTTCCATAACTTCTCGCGGACGCACAATGCGACCCAGACCCTGGGAACTCAGCTGGGGCAGAGTCTGGTCGCCATCGGGTCGGGAGGCATCTGGGGTCAGGGCCTGGGGCACGACTGGGTGGGGGGAGGGGTTCTTCCTGAGCCGGGAACGGACTTTATCTTTGCCCTCGTCGGCGAGGAGCTGGGGTTTTTCTGGTCGGTGGCGGTGGTCGCCGTCTTCATCATCATCTTCGTCGTAGGGATGAAGACGGCCGCCCGGGCGCCCGACTTTCTCGGGCGGATTCTGGTTCAGGGGCTCACCATGTCGATCGTTCTCGAGGCCCTCATGAACCTGGGGGTTGTCACCGGGATCTTCCCGACCAAGGGGATTCCTCTTCCGTTCATGAGCTTCGGGGGCTCCTCCCTCATGTCGAATGCCTGGGGGGTGGGGATCATTCTGTCAGTCTCCCGCTACCGGGTCGTGAAAAAGGAGTCTTTGGCAGAGCGTGCAGACGCAGAAGTGAAGAGCCATGTCCGGGCTCTATGATTTCAATCGGGGACTTCTCGTCACCGGAGGAGGAACGGGGGGACATGTGATTCCGGCGATTGAACTGGCCCTGGCGCACAGGACTCTGTCGACGGCCCCCGTTACCTATGCCGGAACGCCGGGGAGTCTTGAGGAAAGGCTGTCAGCGCGGGCGGGAATCCCTTTTGTTCCTGTCAGCGCGGGCGGTCTGGTGGGAAAGTCCCTGGTGGGGAAGATTTCTGGCGGGGTCGCCATTCTCCGGGGGACACGGGCCGCTCTGGAGCTGATTCGCCGTCTTTCTCCCGGTCTCGTAATCGGCACGGGCGGCTACGTTCAGGTTCCGGTCATTGCCGCCGCAAGAATTCTTGGGGTTCCCTGCGTCCTTGTCGAACCCAACAGGATCGCGGGCTTGGCCAACAGGGCCCTGGCTCCCTTTGTCTCTCGAGTCGTCAATGGCTGGGATAGCGGAGGCGGGATCCCTCTGGCTCCCGATGTTCGAAAGGCACCTCCTGATCCTGATCGCTTTGCGCAATCCCCCCTCCGGCTACTCGTCATGGGGGGAAGCCAGGGAGCGCGGACCATAAACGAGAGGGTCCCGGGGATAGTGGCCTTGGCGCTCAGGACGATGGGGGAAGGCAGGATCGAGGTAATCCACCAGAGCGGGGAGCGATGGCTCTCCGACACCGAGGCGCGCTATAAAAAATTCGGAGTCTCGGCGCGGGTGACGGGATTTTTGCCGGGAATCGCTTCTCTTTTGGGGGAGCAGTCGCTTGTTTTCGCCCGCGCAGGGGCCATGACGGTCGCTGAAATCACAGCCTCCGGGACCCCGGCGATCTATTGCCCGTTCCCTCATTCGGCGGGGGGGCACCAGAAGGCCAACGCTCTGGCCGTTTCGGAAGCGGGTGGCGGGTGGTGCTGGGAGGAGAGCCGGTTGTCCGACACGGAGACCTGTGCGAAAGAGCTCGCGACGATCATAAGTGACAGAAATCACCTCTTTGAATCCGGGAGAAGAGCCTGGGAACTCTCCCCCGGCGTTCCGGCCGCGGAGTGGTTGCAACGCTTGTAAAATCTTTAGGTCTGATAAAATTTTTGATGGAATTGTTTTTGGGGATGGGAAACCTTGGAAAATTCAAGGAAATCCGTTAATATAAGCCCGAGACAGTGGAGGACTTGATGGGGAAGGCAAAGGGATCGATGGTTCATTTTATCGGGATTGGCGGAGCCGGGATGGCTCCGATTGCGGAAATTCTGCTTGAGAGAGGCCTCCCGGTTTCGGGATCGGATCAGGGGGCAAACGACGCTACCCGGAGGCTGGCGGAAAAGGGGGCGACGATCCTCTCTGGCCATTCCGCTGCAAATATCTCCGACGGGGTAGGCAAGGTCGTGGTCTCCTCCGCTATTCGCCACAACAATCCCGAATGGATCGCCGCCCTTACGCGAGGGATCCCTGTCATTTCCCGCGGGGAGATGCTGGCCTCCCTCGTCAACCCGGTCTTCGGTATCGCCGTGACGGGCTCCCACGGGAAGACGACGACGACCTCCATGGTCGCCTCCCTCCTCGTCGCTGGCGGCCTCGACCCGACATGCGTCGTCGGGGGGCGCGTATCGAGCTTCCCCGGATGCGCCCTCGTCGGACGCTCTCCGTATTTCGTGACCGAGGCGGACGAAAGTGACGGATCCTTCATGAAGCTCGAACCCCGGCTCCGGATCGTCACCAATATCGACCGCGAACATATGGACTTCTACGGAACCTTCGACAACCTCCTCCAGGCCTTTGCCACCTATCTCGATGCCGGTGAGACCGGCGGGATCGGAATCCTCTGCATCGACGACCCCGGTGTCGCATCTCTTGTCGACCGTATCTCGACCGTTCCCCTGACCTACGGACTCTCCCCTGACGCCCGCGTCCGGGCGGAGAATATTGTTCACGAGGGGGTAGGATCCTCCTTTGACGTTCGGGTCGACGGCTTTCTCTGGGGGCGCTTCTCCCTCCGGGTTCCGGGTCTTCACAACATCCTCAACGCCCTGGCCGCGATCTGTGCGGGAATCTGTCTCGAACTTTCCCCCGAGATCATGCGCGGGGCCCTTGCGCGATTCGAAAGCGTGGGGCGGCGCTTCACTCTTCTGGGAGAGCGCGACGGCATCGTCGTCGTCGACGACTACGGCCATCACCCGACAGAAATCCGGGCGACCTTGGCCGCGGCGCGCCTGGCCTACCCGGGGCGCCGCATCGTGGCCGTCTTCCAGCCGCACCGCTTTACCCGGGTCCGGGACCTTCAGAACGCCTTTATCGAGTCTTTCTGCGACGCGGACAAGATCCTGGTGACCGAGATCTACTCTGCGGGAGAGGATCCGATCCCGGGTATCGGGAGCGAGGGGCTTTACAAAAAGATGCGGGACCGATGGGAAGACCGGGTCGACTACGAGCCCCGTCGCGACCGCTGGGTCGAGAGGCTCAACGGGATGCTCAAATCGGGAGACCTTCTTCTCACATTGGGAGCTGGCGACATTACACGTCTTGGAAAGGACTTTCTTCAGTGGCAACCGCTATCCGTCTCCGCCCACGCCTCCGATGCCGTGAGCGCCTGAGCCGCTTTTCCTCGATTCGCATCGGGGGTCCTGTGGCCGCCGTGGTCTCCCTTTCCTCAAGCGAGGTTCTGGGCGAGGTCTTTGAGATGTACCGCCGGGGCGAGATTCCCGGTCCTCTGGCATTTGTCGGGAGAGGGAGCAATATTCTTTTCCCCGACACCGGACTGGGCGGGACCCTGGTTCGCTTCGAGCACGGGGACGGGGCCTCGGGATGCCGCTGGTTTTCCGACGGTTCCGTTGATGTCGATGCCGGAATTTCCCTCCCTGCGCTGGCGCGGGATGCCGCCCGCCGGGGGGTTGCCGGCTTCGAGTTCCTGTCGGGTATCCCGGGAACCGTCGGAGGGGCGACTGTCATGAACGCCGGTGCCGGAAGCGGCCAGTGGTCAGACCTGTGCGAGTCCGTTACCGTTGCGACGGGAGCCGGGGCGGTCGAGACTCTTCCGGCCCGGGATCTTTGCTACGGCTATCGCTCTTCCGCTTGGCTCACGGCCGGGGAGCCAGGAGCGGGACATGCCTTGTCCGGCGCCGTGGTTCTTTCCTCCCGCTTGCGGGGGGCATTTGCCGACCCGGGAGAATGCCAGGCGAGACTCTCCTCCCATCTCGACTACCGGAGGGGGACCCAGCCCCTTGAAGAGCCGAGCCTGGGTTCGGTCTTCCGAAATCCCTCGGGAGGTCCCCCCGGATACTCTGCCGGACGACTGATCGCGGAGAGCGGGCTTAAGGGACGTTCGGTCGGAGGCGTGATGGTCTCCCCCCGCCACGGGAACTTTTTTGTCAATACCGGGGGCGGGAGGGCCAGTGACTTTCTTGAACTCATGTACGCCGTGTCGAAGACGGTGCAGGAGACATGGGGGGTCGTTCTTGAGCCCGAGGTGAGAATATGGAACGCATAAGCCGGGAAGAGTTGGCCGCTAGAGGGATCCGCCGGATTGCCGTTCTGGCGGGCGGAGAGTCCGATGAGGCCGAGGTCTCCAGAGTGTCGGCACGCGCAGTGACCGAGGCACTTAAAAAGGCCGGTTTTGACGTCCGGGAGTTCGAGGCCGACCGCACCCTGGCGGTGACGCTTGCGGGATTTGCCCCCGATGTGGCCTTTCTGGCGACTCACGGCGGCGGGGGAGAGAACGGAACGCTCCAGGGCTTTCTTGAGACGATGAAGATCCCTTATACCGGGTCGGGGGTTCTGCCCTCGGCCATCGGGATGTCCAAGATGCGCTCGCGGGCCCTGTTTCGCGAGAGAGGACTGGCCGTTCCCCTGACCTATGCGCACCGGACAGGCGACTCCTTTTCTCCCGGCCTCATTTCCTTCGATCCTCCCTATATGGTTAAGCCGGAAGCCGCCGGCTCCTCTATCGGAGTCAGGCGAGTTTCCCGCCGCGAGGACCTTTCTTCGGCCGTTGACGAGGCCGGACGATACTCCCGGTGGGTTCTTGTCGAGCAACTGATTCCCGGAAGGGAGATCCAGTCCGCACTTCTTTCGGGGCAATATCTCGGAGCGATCGAGATCATCCCCGACAAGGCCGAGCCATTCTATACCTATGCCTCCAAGTATGTTCCGGGGGGCTCCCGGCACATAAGCCCGGCTCCGCTCTCCTCCGACGAGTCCGCGGAGCTTGCCGCGATAACGCTCGAGGCCTGTCGGGTGCTCGATGTGAGGGGCGCCTGCCGGCTCGACACGATCCAGAATGAGGAGGGGGTCTTTGTCCTCCTTGAGATCAATACGCTCCCGGGGCTGACTCCGACATCCCTTCTTCCGGAAATTGCCTCCCACGCGGGGCTCTCTTTTTCCGATCTTCTTCTCGAGCTTATCGCCACGGCCGCTCTCGATGAGCGGGGGGCTTCCCCCGTCCTCCCTGTCCGCTGATGGCCACCTCTTCTCCGGAGTCGGAAGCCCCGGAGACTCCCGGAGGGGCAAGGATTCGACCGAAGACAGGTCGCTACGTTCTTCTCGTCCTTTTCTGGGTTTTCTGGGGGGGGGTGATTGTCGCAGGTTTTTCCCGAATGCACAGCCGTCCCCTTCAGATCGCCGTGATCGGCCTTCCCGTCCTTTCCTCGGAAACGGTACGGGGGTGGGTCGTTCCGCTGTCCTTCCGGACCCTTCCCTATTCCAATCGGGAGATCCTCTCCGATCTCGTCAGGTCCCACCCGTGGATCTCCCAGGCGAGTATCAAGTTCGTTTTGGGAGAAGGCCGGATTGTTCGCGTCCGGCTCAAGGCTCCTCTTGCCGTTCTTCTCCCTTCCTACGGTTTCTTGGCCTTTCAGGTGCAGAAGCCCCAGGCCGCTCCCCTCCACTCCTCCTATCTTGTCGAGGGGGGACAGGTCCTTTTCGGCGAGAGCATTCCGGGGACCGGAGCCCTTCCCCAGGTGATCGTCAAGTCGCCGCTGACTCGCGATGTCGGCCGACGTCTTGCCCGGACGATCCAGACCGTCGCCCGCTGCTGGAGGGCAGGCTCTCCTGCGGGGAGCTGGTACAGTCTGAACGGTCCCCACGAAATCCGCTTCGATCCCGGACGTCAGTCTCCGGTTCTTCTTTTGGGGACCGATCTCGGCTGTGCGCCCTTCCGCCTCTACGACTCCTTCATGAAGCATTCGGGGGGGCAGGCTCAGAGCAAGATCCCGGAGGCTGTCGACCTGCGCTTTTCGGGGATGCTGGTCCTTCGCCCGGTGCTGGATCCTCCGAAGAAGACTTCCGGGCGCGAGCCTGTCTCCCTCCGATCCTAGCGACCTTCCCCGGGATCCCCCTCCAAATCCATTTTGATCCTTGGTTGAGGGAGAGCCCGGATTGTGCGAAAATGGGCACGCTTGAAGGGGTGTGGTTTGTCGATGCGACATTAAAACGACTTGAGGAATCTGATGACGGAACAACCGATTTTTGCGGCCATCGATCTTGGATCCACTAAGGTCTGCGCCGTGGTGGGGCAGGTTCTTGAAGAGGACATGTTCGAGATTGTCGGGATAGGAACGGCCTCCACTCATCACGGGATCAGAAACGGGACAATCGTCGATGTTCAGCAAACCGTTGCGGCCATTCGCAAGGCGGTCGATATCGCCGGCCGCAAGGCCAGCCATCCCCTGACCCGGGTCGTGGTGGGGTTTGCCGGGGGAGAGATCGAGGGCCAGGACCAGCGTGTGATGATCGCCCTCAAGGACCGGGAGGTCCTTGAGTCCGACATCGCCCGGATCCTCCAGGAGGCCAGGACGATGATGGGATGCTCCCCCTCGGAGCTTCTCCACACCATTCCCAAGGGGTATCGCATCGACGAGCAGGGGGGGATCCTGAACCCTGTCGGCATGGTGGGGGCGAGGCTCGAGGCCCAGGTCCACGTTATCCGTGGTTCGGACATGGTCCTGGCCAATTTGAAGCGAAGCGTGGAGCGGGCGGGCCTTGAGGTGCGCGACGGAGATCTGATCCTCCAGCCCCTGGCCAGCGCAAGGGCAGTGCTTACCGAAGACGACAAGGAGCTGGGTGTCTGCGTAGTCGACATCGGCGGCGGCACGACCGGAATGGTTCTCTTTTTGAACGGCGCGCTCTCAGGAGTCCGGGTCGTTCCCCTGGGAGGGGCGGCCATGACGAAGGATCTTGCGGCGGTTCTCCGGATCTCCCAGGCCGATGCCGAGCGCATCAAGCGGGAGGTTTTCAGTACTCCGGGCCATGCGGAACCGCCCCTTCCGGAGGACGAAGAGGCCGGGACGCTCTCGCCGGAGGAGCTTATGGCGGCCGGGCGACGCGTCCAGGTCCGGGAGGTGGTGGAGGCCCGGCTTGAGGAGATCCTCCGGAAGGTCAAGACCGATCTCGATCGTCTCCGACAGGGGGCCTTTCTCGCGCGGGGGGTCGTCCTCACCGGAGGGGTCGCCCGGATGCCGAATATCACCTCCTTTGCGGAAAAGATCTTTGAGATGCCGGTGTCGGTGGGCCATCCGGGCGAGCGGGTCCAGGGTCTTGTCGACCAGACCTCCGGGCCGGAGTATGCGTCGGCGGTGGGGCTTCTCTACTTCGCGAGAGACCAGTGGGTTCCCTCCGATGTCCCTGTCCGGGAGGCGGCTCCCCATTCCGATTCCGGGCCGGCCGCTTCAGAGTCGGCCAAAAAGGAACGGGAAGGCCCACCGGCTCGCGTTCGCCTGTGGAACTGGCTCAGGGAAATCATCTAGCATAAGCGGGCCAAGGGAGAAATCACGGGGCCTTCCGGGAGAGTCGTCATGGAGTCAGAGTGGGGCGATGAGCCCATCATAGATTACAAGCAGTCGGGGATTCTCGGGGCCCGGATCCTGGTGATTGGCGTCGGCGGGGGGGGATGCAACGCCATCCGCTCGATGATCCAGTCGGAGCTCAAGGGGGTCGAGTTCGTTGCCGTGAACACCGACGTCCAGGCGTTAAACCGTATCGATGCCCAGCGGATCCAGATCGGAAGCGCCGTAAGCCGGGGGCTGGGAGCTGGAGCCAATCCCGACGTGGGTCGCCGTTCGGCGATCGAGGACATGGACAAGATCCGGAGCGTGGTCATCGGCGCCGACATGGTCTTTGTGACGGCGGGCATGGGCGGTGGAACCGGGACGGGGGCGGCACCCGTCATTGCCCAGGTGGCCCGCGAAGCGGGGATCCTGACGGTGGCGGTCGTGACTACACCCTTCGGATTCGAGGGGCCAAAGCGGGGGCGCAACGCCGAAGAGGGGCTTCGGGAGCTCCGGCGTTATACCGACACGCTGATCGTCATCCCCAACGACCGGCTCGAATCGGTGGTCGACCGGGGAACCCCCCTGATCGACGCCTTCAAGAAGGCCGACGACGTGCTCCGCCAGGGCGTTCAGGGGATCTCGGACATCATTACCCGTCCGGGTCTCATCAACCTCGACTTTGCCGATGTCAAGACGACCATGTCCAACATGGGGCGCGCCGTCATGGGGATCGGGACGGCCTCCGGGCCGAACCGTGCCCGGGAAGCCGCCGAGAGGGCGATCAACAGCCCGCTCCTCGAGGACAGCTCGATTCGCGGGGCGCGGGGTATCCTCGTGAATTTCCGGGGGGGCTCGAACATGACTTTAAACGAGATCACTGAGGCCTCCCGTCTCATCGAGGAGGCGGCGGAGAAGGGATCGGCCAACCTCATCTTCGGAACGGTCGTGGAGGACCATCCGATGGAGGAGATCTACATCACGGTGATCGCCACGGGCTTCGACCGGCCGGCCGAGCCGGAGGCACCGGCGGAGACTTCCGCGGAGGAGGTCTTCGCGGAGGGGCAGGAGGAGATGCCGGCCTATCTGCGGCGCCAGGCCTCCCAGCATCCCCGCCCTCCAGCCCGGGAGCCGGCTCCTCCGGCCGAAGGCACCAGGGATGAGGGGCTTTCTGAGCGCCCGGCGATCTGGAGAAAGAGGAGCGATCCCTGATGGAGCTTGCCCATTCCCTGCTGACTCTTTTGGGTGTGGAGCACGGCTTCGGAACGCGCCTGTCAAAAGGGGACTCCGGACAAGAACTCGGGAAAAGCCGCGAGGCAGTGACGCTTCGGCAGGTTCACGGGACGAACGTTCTCCCGGAGATCGAGATTCTGTCTGCTGGAGTGCCTTCTTCCGGGGATGGCCTTTTCTCGGGGCCGGGGGGCCGTCCCGTCGGTGTCTGGACGGCCGACTGCCTTCCGGTCTTCCTCTCCTCCCGCTCGGGGCGCCATGTGGCAGCCCTTCATGCCGGATGGCGGGGGGCGACCTCCGGTATCGCCCGGGAAGGGGTTCGCCATCTCCTTCGGGAGGGGGGCGGACCGGCGCGGGAGATGCGGGCGGTCCTGGGGCCCTCCATCGGTCCCTGCTGCTACGAGGTCGGCTCCGAGGTCTGGGAGGCCGTTGGAACGGGGACACCCGGCTACCGTCCGTCCTCGACAACCAAGCTCGACATCCGGGGGCTTGTGGCTTTTCAGCTCGAAGAGATGGGCCTTCTTCCGGAAAATATCGGGAGCCTCCCCCTCTGCACGCGATGCCATCCGGACCTCTTTTTTTCCCACCGGGGAATGGGGGGGGAGAGAAAAGGCCGCTCAATGATCAACTATATTCTTCCCCGACCATGATCCATGAGAGGGTCGCGGCCAATCTCGCCTTTGTTCGCCGAGAGATCGAAGAGGCGGCCCGGGCCGCCGGACGCACCGATTTGCCCCGTCTTGTGGGCGTGACCAAGGGCCGGACCTTCGAGGAGTTTTTTGCCCTTGTCTCGGCCGGGGTCGGCCATCTGGCAGAAAATCGCTGGGAGAGCTGGACTTCCCGGCTTGAGGAGCTTCCGGGAGGATTCTCTTCCCCCCTTTTCTGGCATTTTATCGGGCCGATCCAGACCCGATCTCTCAAGCGTTATTATCGTCCTCTCTACCGGATCGATACCGTCGACAGCGTCTCCCACGGGGAGGCGATCTCGCGGCTGGCCGCGTCGTTGGGGAATCGGCAGGGGGTTCTGGTCGAGGTCAACGTCTGCCGGGATCCCGGTCGCACCGGGATCCTGCCTGAGGCACTTGGCCGGGAGCTTGAATCCCTGGCGGCACTCCCCGGGACGACTCTCGAAGGGCTCATGGTCATGGGGCCGGTGCCCGGGGACAAGAACGCTCCTCCGGTGCGGGAGGTCTTTTCGGAGGGGGAGTTCCTCTGGCGCGAGGCGTTGAAAGCCTTTCCGTCGATGGAGACTCTTTCCATGGGGATGTCGGAGGATTATTCGGAGGCGATCCGGTGCGGGTCGACCGAGGTCAGGATCGGACGGATTCTTTTCGAGGAAGGGACGCGGTGAGAGAGGCAAAGCAGTCGGCCGGGAAGACCCGGAAAGGCGGGGTGATGGGATCGGAGCTCTCGGGGCCGGTCCTTGTCGTGGGCGGAGGTCAGATGGGAGGGGTTCTCGCCCGGCACCTCTCCGGCCACGACGGTCCATTCGGGCCGGTTCGGGTGGTCGACCCGGGTGTCGAGGTGCAGAAGACCCTGAAGCAGGAGGGGATCGAGGTCTTCCCCTCCCTTGTCGAGGCAACGAGGAAGGCTGACCGGCCGGGGCTCGTGCTCCTGGCCGTCAAACCGGGAATATTCCTTCGTCCGGGCTCGGAGCTCGCCTCCGGGCTGTCGCTCCTCCCTCCCGGGACGCTGGCCCTTTCGGTCATGGCGGGAGTCTCCCTCGAACGATTGAGGGGGGGATCCTCCGGCCTTCGATGGGTTCGGGCCATGACCAATCTGGCCCTTTCTGCCGGGCGGGGGATGACCCTTTTGGCGGCGGGGCCCGATGTCGCCCACGGGGAGCAAAGCGCCCTGTACGGGGTCTTTGCCGGGATGGGCCGCGCTCTCTGGCTTCCGGAGGAATCCTTCGATGCGGCCACGGCGCTCGCCGGCTCCGGACCAGGAATACTCGCTCTTGTCGCCGAGGCGCTGGCCGACGGGGGGGTTCGGGAAGGGCTCTCCCGGGAGACGGCGACGCTCCTTTCCTCCTGGGCCCTCTACGGGACAGGGGCGCTCCTGGCCGAGAAGGGGATTCTTCCGGAAGCCCTCAAGTCCCGCGTGGCCTCGCCTGCGGGGACGACGATCGAGGGGCTCGCCGTGCTCGAACGTCTGGGGGTCCGCGGTGCCCTGATCGAGGCCGTTCGGTCCATGGCCGAAAGATCCCGGACCCTCTCCCGTTTTTAACCGACAAACCGAAGGAGGATTCCATTTCTCTCTTTGCTCATATTCTCAATGCGTTTACATGGCTCGTCATCATTCGGGCGCTGCTCTCCTGGGTTCGCCCTGATCCCAATAACCCCATCATCCGTTTCATGGACTATGTGACCGAACCGTTTCTTCACCCGATCCGGCGACTTGCTCCGCCGGAAAAGATGGGGGGGCTCGATCTCTCTCCCCTGATCCTCATTTTCATCATCCAGGCCATCGAACGGTTTATCTACTGATTAAAGTGGAAGACCCTGCGAGGCCTCCTGCCAAGAGAGGAGACTGCATGATTGACCACACCCGCCTGTCCGACCTTCGAAGCCACGAGTTTTCAAAGAGCTTTCGCGGCTATTCCCCCGGGGAGGTCGACGACTTTCTCCACCTCCTTTTTGACGATGTGGCCGCTCTCATTGAAGGGGCGGCAGAAGCTGCCGGACAGATCCGGACGCTCGAGGACGAGCGGGAATCTCTCCGCAAGCGGGAGGAGAGCCTGGGACAAACTCTTCTTGCGGCACAGGCCGCAGCGGAAGAGTGGAAGACTGTGGCCCGCCGGGAGGCGGACCAGATCCTTCGCGATGCCCGAAGTCAGGCCGAGGAGGCCACAAGGAAGGCGCGCCTCGAGGCCGAAGGGATCCTCCGGGAGGCTCGTGAACGTTCGGGAATCCTCGAGGAAGGCCGCGGACGTCTCAGGCAGGAGCTTTCCCTCACTCTTTCCCGCCTTAGGGGCGAGTTCGACGCCCTCTACGAGGCGATCGATCGATGGGAAAAGGGAGTGTCGAGTCTTGAAAGGGGGACGAGTGGCGAAGAAGTCTTCCCCTAAAGGAGCGGGAGGAGGTTCTTCAAAGGGGGGAAAATCGGAAGGGCGTGATTCCTGGTGCTTCGTGATCACCGTCAAGCCCGGTCAGTCCAGGGAGTTTCTCCGGCGAGAGAGCCCGGACGGGAAGGATCCGGTCTGGGTCGTCGGGGTGAGGGTTCCGGCCCGGGAGGGTCTGGCCAATGAGGCTGTAGTGGTTGCTCTTGCGAAGTTTCTTGAGGTTGCCCCCTCCTCGGTTACGATCCTGAGGGGGCAGTCAAGCCGGACAAAGCGGATCGAGGTGGCAGGCATCGGGGCGGCTTTGGGGGAGGCGCGCCTCACTGCGGCCTCATCCTGAGCCCCTAGTCGAATGTGACCGTTTCGTTCCGGATCTCGTGGCCGTCGTCGATGCGCATGAGGATGGTGATCGAGTAGACGGGGGAACCCCCAAGCCAGAAGGCCCGCGAGGTCTCCTCCTTGGGCGAGAGCGGTTCGAACATGAGGTAGGCGGGAGGGAGTTTAAGGGGAACGATGTCCCCATTGCCGATCTTGTACTTGGCTCCCAGCATCTGGAGCTTGATCGGCCCCTGGCCTTCGAGGGTGTACTTCATGTAGGCCACCGAGGGGGAGAGGAGCATGGACATGTTCAGCCGCCAGCCGTTCCCCTGGATGACCCGGAAGGTGGTCCGGGCGCTGATGCTTCGCTGGGAGACAAGCTTGTGGGGTTTGCCCAGGGGGCCGGACTTGAGGCCGATGATCGATCCCCCGATCCCTGCAACGAGGAGAAGTCCGACAACGATATAGATGGCAATCGTGACCGGACTGAATCCCTGGTCCTCCCGGGGTCGGGAGGGGCTGTAAAGCTCTTCGAACTCCCGGGAGGATGTGTCTTTCGGTTTTCCGGGACGTCCAGGCGAGTTCGAGCCGGATGGTGAGGGGGAGGGTGGTTTTTTTTCCGCTTCCGGACCATTTCCCGATGTCGACTCTGTCATCAATTCCTCGCTAAAGGCTATGCCTCGAACTCTTATCCGTCATGAATCCAGCCATTTCGTGGGAAATCCCGCATGACGGGAAAATGCCTCCCGTCCGCATGCATCTTTTAATTCTACTAAAGAATCCGTGATCTGGGCAAGAATTATCGTGGCACCGGGGCACGATCATGGCCAAAGGGTATCGCCTCCGACCTGGCGGGTCCCTTTTTCCGGCGCTTGCCCCGAAATCTTCGGGAATGGCGGTCTTTGTCGTATCAGGACAGAAGATCCCCCGGGGCGGCCTCGGGATCAAGAAGGAATGTGGTGGGATGTCCGTGGCTGCTCGCCTCCCTCAGGAGCCACTGGGTGGGAAGATCGCCGTCCGGAGAGAGAACCTTTTCGAGTATGGATCTCTTCTCCTGCCCGCACACAAGGAAGATGCGTTCTCCCCCTCCGGCGAGCATACGGTAGGTGAGAGTAATACGGGCGACGCGATCCCCTGTCGGGGGCACAGGAATGACGAGCCTGTGGCGGTCGTCTTCCGGGGATGTCCCGGGAAAAAGACTTGCGGTATGACCGTCGGGGCCCACCCCCAAAAGAAGAATGTCGATGACGGGAGGGTGGGGAACGGCCGGCCCGAGAATGTCGGTGAGAAGGCGTTCGTACCGCAAGGCTTCAATATCCGCGTGGGGGTGCTCTCCTTCCATACGGAAGATGCAGCGATCCTCGATATTGGCCGGAGCAAAAAGGGTCTCCTTTGCCATGCGGTAGTTGCTCTGGGGATCTCCGGGAGGAACGCATCGTTCGTCCACGAAAAACCAGAGGATCCTCTCCCTCTTCTTCTCGGACCACTCCGAGGAGAGCCGGGCGGCCATCTCCCGGAAGACGGGGGCAGGGGTGGATCCTCCCGACAGGGCGACGGAGACGGTCCTCTGGCGTGCAAGGTGGTCGTCGAGGCGTGCGAGGATGGCGTCGGCTCCCCTTCTGGTCCAGTCGGTTTTGGTGGGGAATCTAAGGAGTGTGATTCCCGCGTTCCCGGATACTCCTCCGGATATTGTGTTCACAAGGGGCTCCTTTCATTTTTAGGTTGTTGTCTTATCGAACGGGCGATCGCGGTCGCCCCCTTGATGCCGATCTCGGGATCGGAGGCGAGCAGAACCGGAACTTTTAAAAGGAGGTCCCGGTAGCGCCCTTTTGAAGAAAAACTTTCCATAAAGGCCTTGCAATCGAGAAACGGGGCGATCTTTTCGGGGATTCCTCCCGACAGAACGACGCCTCCCGTCGAGAGTGCCTTGAGGGCCATGTTTCCGGCCTCGGCAGCGAGAAGTCTCCAGAAGTGGTCGATGATTTTTCGTGCCAGGGGATTTCCGCGGGCGGCTTCCTTCGAGACAGCTTCCGGGATATTCTCTTCGGGTGTCTCCGGGGGGAGTGGATGCTCATGTGGCGGTATCGACTGGAGATGAAAGCGATACAGGAGGGCGATTCCGGGGCCCGAGAGGAGACGTTCGGGGCTGGCGTGGCCAAAGGCTGTCCAGAGCCATTCGAGGAGGGGAACATCGTCTGGCGTGGGAGGGGCCCAATCCACGTGCCCTCCCTCGGTCGCGAGGACGATGGGCGTTCCGCCGGAGAACCCGATGATCGCCTCTCCAAGCCCCGTTCCCGGTGCCACAACGACCCGGGTCCCCTCGGAGTCAGGGATTCCTTCGTTTACGGTCATGAGCGTCTCCGGCGATGCGACGGTCGAGCCCCAGGCGATGGCGACGAGGTCGTTCACAAGGCCCACAGCGCCTTTGGGAAGTGAGAGCAGAGACTCAAGCGATTTCGTATCGACGACCCAGGGGAGGTTTGTCGTCCGGCAGAGCCCGCTAATGACCGGCCCTGCTACGCCAAAGGCGGCGGAGTCGATCCGGAAGCCGGGGGGGGAAAAGGGGGCAATCTCCTCCATGAAAAGGGAGAGGATAGATTCCAGGGAGGTGTGCTCCCGGGAAGGGTAGGAGCGGAGAAAAAGCGGGGGCTCGGTGTGTCTCTCCGCAGAGAAGAGACCCAGGAGGGTCTTCGTTCCCCCGATGTCGCCTGCCAGAAGCATAAGCCTATCCCTCCCGGGTGAATATCACTTTTGACTTTGATTGATTGTATTTTGGAGTATTTGCTGCGGGGGCGTTCCTTGACAGGAAAGCGACCGCCTCCGTATGATCTCATAATGATATTAGATTGTCGGTGATTTTTTGTCATCCCTCTACACTAGCGGCGATGATTTCGCTTCGTTCGGATATCTCAAATCGGACGGCTGTCTCCACATGCCTCCGGGAAAGGTTGTTTTTTATGTCCATTCCTATTCAGCAGGCCCTGAAGGTCGGCTCCTATGTCATGAAGAAAAAATGGTCGGGGGAGAAGCGCTATCCGCTTGTCCTGATGCTCGAGCCGCTCTTTCGGTGCAATCTCGAATGTGCCGGTTGCGGCAAGATCCAGTACCCTGAAGAGATCCTGAAGAAAAGGCTTTCCCCTGAGCAATGCTTTAACGTTGTTGCGGAGTGCGGGGCTCCGGTTGTCACGATCGCCGGGGGGGAACCCCTTATTCACCCCGAGATCGGAGAAATCGTCTCTGGGATGATCGCCCGCAAGAAATTCGTCTACCTATGCACGAACGGTCTGCTTCTCGAGCGCGCCCTCGAGTCTATCAGCCCTTCGCCCTATCTGACCTTCAGCGTCCATCTCGATGGTCTGCGGGAGACCCACGACCGGCTCGTCTGTCGAGATGGTGTCTTTGATATTGCGGTTCGGGCGATCAAGACTGCGCTGGCGCGGGGATTCCGGGTGACGACAAATACCACGGTCTTCGAAGGCGAAGATCCCCAGGAACTCAGGCGTTTCTTCGATTTTGCCAGAGATCTCGGTGTCAACGGGATGATGATCTCCCCCGGATACTCCTATGCCTGGGCTCCGGACCAGGATCATTTTCTGAGACGGGAACGGACGACGGACCTTTTTCGGGCGATCCTGGCCGACAGGGCGGGCAAGGGGTGGAACTTCAACCACAGCCCATTTTACCTCGACTTTCTCGAAGGGGAGAAGGACTACGACTGTACCCCCTGGGGAAGTCCGAACTACTCCGTGCTGGGCTGGCAGCGTCCCTGCTATCTTCTGAACGAGGGATATGCCGCCACCTACCGTGAACTCATGGAGGAGACGGACTGGAGCCTTTACGGTCCTTCTTCGGAGAATCCCAAATGTCGTGATTGCATGGTCCACTCGGGGTTTGAGCCCTCGGCCGTCGGGGATGCGACCTCCTCGCTCAAAAATACCATGCGCTCTCTCTCAAGCCTCCTTCCGGCAGGCTGACAGAAGGAAGCCCGCGAATGGCCACCTATGTGGTGGGGGATCTTCACGGGCAGGCTCCCCTCTTCGATCGGCTCCTTGAAAAGATCCGCTTCGACCGGACGGTGGATCGCATCATTGCCACGGGGGATGTGCTCGATCGGGGGGCGGGGATCGGGGACCTTCTGACACGTCTCTACGAAGGCTCGAAGGAGGGGTGGTTCCTCTCGGTCCGGGGAAACCACGAGGCCTCCTTTCTTCGTCTCCGGGACGGTGACAGTGTTCCCTTTTACGAAGATCCCGAGTTTGGCGGAACCAGAACGCTCGAGTTTTTCGGACGTCTCGGCCATACCCGGGCCCGGGCCTTCGAGTCGTGGCTCAGTTCCTGGCCCCTTGTCTGGTCCGATACGAATCATATTGTCGTCCACGGCGGACTTCCGGCCGTTCCCGGAACACGCCAGGGCGATATCCTTCTCTGCGAGACCCGCCTTTCCTCCCCGGGCACCCTTCATGAATGCCTCGACCTTCGTCCACCGAACATCCTTCCCTCCTGGGACGGGCGTATTGTGGTTTCGGGACATACCATTGTCCGGAGGGCGAAGGTCTATCGGGAGGGGATCATCATGGTGGACACGGGAGCCTACCGCACGGGACGGCTGTCCGCCTACTGTCTCGAGACCGGGAAATTTCATTCCGTGCAGGGAATTCCCTGCTGACAGGCGGCACCGGGGGATGCGGGATCAGTCCGGAGGGGTCGCCAGGATTTTCTCCGCGGCGCGGATTCCGGATGTGAAGCTCTGGGAGACCGAGACTCCGGCGAGATAGGATCCGGCCAGATGCAGTCCGGTGGGAAGGGCAGCCAGAATCGATCCGATTTTTTGACCGTGGCCAGGAGTGGCTTGGGGAATGGCACCTCCCCATCGCTGGATGCGGACGTAGGAAGGACGGCCGGAGGCTTTTAGCATCGATTCGACCTCCCCCGTCACAAGGGGGAGGAGCTCCTCGTCGAAGGATGTGGCGATCTTCGGCTGGCTCATCCCCCCCGCAAAGACGGTCAAAAGGACATGGCCTTCCGGCGCTCTTCCTGGAAAGAGGGAGGAGGAGAAGAGGACTCCGAGGATCTTCCGGCGCTCCCGGGAAGGGACGAGAAGGCCGAAGCCATCGAGTGGATGTGCGATGCGCTCCCTCGGGTATCCCAGGTAGACCACCGCAACGGGGGCGTAAGGGATCCCGGCGAGGAGCGAGGCAGATTCGGGTGCCAGGGGCAGAAGGAGCTCTGCGGCCTGGGGAGCCGAGACCGCAAGGACAAGGTGTTTTGACCGGATGTAGTAGGTCTCCTCCTCGAAGAGAAGGGCTGTCCTGAACCCCTGCTCAGAGCGGGAGCACCCGATGACCTCGGCGTTCGATCCGGCATCGCTGCCGAGATCGGCGGCCAGCGCAAGAGGGAGGGCTCCCATGCCACCTTCAAAGGAGAGGATCTCCCGGGTGAGGGGAGGCGATGGCCCCTTTCTTCCTGTGGCGAGCGCCAGCCCCCCCTTCACGAGAGAGCCGTAGCGCTCCTCCAGGGCCACAAGGCGGGGGAATGTGTCGGCCATGGAAAGGATCCGGGGGTCGGAGGCGAAGACGCCCTTGACGAACGGATCGATCAGCGCCTCGAGAAACTCGTCTCCCAGTCGGCGCCGGACAAAGTCGGCCACGGTCTCGTCATGAGATTGGGCGGGATCCCTTTGGGGGATGAAGGGCTCCTTCAGGAGCCGGAGCTTTCCAGCGAGGGAGAGAAAGGGCGAGGTGAGGCCTTCGGAGAGGCTCATGGGAAGAGCTAAGGGGCGGCCGTTTTTCAGGATGTACCGTTTTTTTCCGGTAGTGCCGGCTTGTTGAACCTTTTTGTCGAGACCCATGAGGGAGAGGGCTTCGAGAAGCGGCTCCCCGGCGCGAACCAGGAGGCTGTTCGGTCCGGTTTCGATCTGGTAGCCGCTGTCCGAAAGGGACCGGATCACTCCTCCAAGATGGTCGTCTCTCTCCACAAGTCTGACTGTGCGGCCATTTTTCTTCAGGTGGACGGCACAGGCAAGGCCGGATATGCCTCCTCCGACGACAAGTGTCTCGACATCTTCTATTGGCAATGTGGTTCTCCCAAGGGGTCGGTGATGGCGGAGGGTGGTGGGGGGCATCTTCCCCGGAAAACTTTATACGTTTCCTTCCGGAAAGGTCAATATCGACAACTTTTCGGGAACGGGCGGGTTTTTTCGGAGCCTTCGTTTCTGCTAGAATAAAAAGATGATCTTTTGGAGAAGATTTTGTTGTCGGACGGGGCGTGTGGCTTGTCCGGCGGGAACCGCCTTGTCCAATAATGCCAACAATGCTTGAGGAAGGAAGCGTGTCCGATGGATTTGAAGATCGAGCCGGATGAGGGAGCAAAGAGGAAGTTTCAGGTGATCTATACCGGTGATGAGGTCCGGACGAGGGTTGATCGGATGGTTCGTGAGGCACTGAAGGATGTGAAGGTTCCTGGGTACAGGACCGGTCACGTTCCCGCCTCCTATGCCCGGAGCCGCCCCCCGCTCATGGCTTCCGTCCGTGAAGATGTCACCCGAAACATCCATACCGAGATCATCGAGACTCTGGTGAAAAAGTCCGATGAAGTGGTTGTCTTTCTTGACCCGGAAGAGTTTTCCCTGACTTCTGAACACGAAAAGACCGGCCTTTCTATCTCGGGAAAACTTGAGGTTTTTTCGCTTCCCCAGGGGTTCGTCTACGAGAAGATCGCCCTCTCTCCCGAAAGCCTGCCCTCTGTCGCTAAGGACGAGATTGAGAAGGCGATCGATCTTCTCTCAAGGCGGGGGGCGACCCAGTTCGTGACCGATCTTCCTCCGGATACGGCAGCAGAAGAGTCCGATGTGGTTGACTTTACCTTCTCCTTCATCGATCCGGCCACCGGACTTTCCCGGGACGGTCGTCAGACCATCACCGTGGGGGGTCCAGGCGTTCCGGAAATCCTGACCCGTTCGCTCATCGGCAAGAAGGCGGGCGAATCCTTTTCCGGAAAGATTCCCTTCAATATCCCCGGAGAGAAAAAAGGGGCGCCGGGGCGTACCGAGACGCTGGAAGCCACGATCGGTGTCCATTCTGTCCGCCGCATGAAACCACTGACCCGCGAAGAGCTTCTGTCTACCATGCTTGGCGGGAAAGAGCCGGCAGCCGGGGAGACCCTGGAGAGTCTCGTGGAGAAGCGGGTTCTGGAGCAGAAGGTCACCGAGGTGCTGCAACGGAAGATGGAAGAGCTTGTCGTTGAGGTCCTTTCCCGGAACGCGATCCCGGTTCCCGAGGGGCGGATCGATCTCGAGATCGATCGGATGAAGCGTGGGGGAATTCCGGAAAAGGAGATCGACAGGGAGAGGGTCAAGCGGGATACGATCTGGTGGTTCATTCTCGATTCCCTGTCGGAAAAGATTCCGGTCAGTCCCGGTATTCAGAGGGTCGAGCAGGAGTTTTTCTCCCTTGTGCAGCGTGCGGGGAGCCCCGGCAAAGACGATGCCAAGCGGAACGAATATATCGGACAGGCCATGATTTCGGCCCGCCGCCGGCTGACCGAGGAGTATCTCCTCAGAAAATCGACTTTTTCCGGCTGGGAAGAGATCTTCGGGGCCAAGGGCCTTCTGGAGACTCTGGGATGGAACTTTTTCGGAGTTCTGCCTTCTCCTGAAGAGCAGGTCGGTCATGACCATGACCATGATCACGACCACGACCACGATCACAAGGGCCATAGCCACTAGAGCCCCTTTGATATCCTGGGAGGCCCTGCGGGTCTCCCCTTACACATTAGCCGGGGAGAGTGTTTTCGATGCTTATACCAATGGTTGTGGAACAGACAAACAGGGGAGAACGGGCCTACGATATCTACTCGCGCCTTCTCCGCGACAGGATTATCATCCTTGGAACGCCGATCGACGACAATGTGGCCAATCTCGTCATTGCCCAGATGCTCTTTCTCGAGTCGGAAGATTCGACGAAGGATATCAATCTCTATATCAACTCTCCGGGGGGAATCGTCACTGCGGGGCTTGCGATCTATGATACGATCAAGTTTATAAAGCCTGATGTGGCGACGATCTGTATCGGGCAGGCCGCGAGCATGGGGGCTTTTCTTCTTTCGGCCGGGGCCAAGGGAAAGCGTACCGCCCTTCCCAATGCCAGGATCATGATTCACCAGCCGATGGGGGGATTCCAGGGGCAGGCGACCGATATCGAAATCCATGCCCGGGAGATCCTGAAGCTCAAGGCTGATTTGAACCGGATGATGGCGGACCATTGCGGTCAGCCCGTCGAAAAGGTGGCACAGGACACGGATCGCGACTACTTCATGTCCGCTTCGGAGGCCAAGGATTATGGTCTGATCGATGCGGTTATCACGTCTCACAGGATCGATGTCGACAAGGCATCAAAGTAGGAATTAAAGGCCAAAGGCAAGAGAATCGGGGGGGATATGGCGAAGGATCGAAAAGATAAAAACGGAACCGGCGACTCGGGGATAGCCTGCTCATTCTGCGGCAAGCGGCGGGAGGATGTGAGGCGGCTGGTGTCGGGGCCCGGTGTCTATATTTGCGACGAGTGTATCGATCAATGCGCGGCCATCATTGCTGAGGCATGGGAGGCCGAACCGGAAAAGGTCGCGGCACCCAATCTTATGAAGCCTGTCGAGATCAAGCGGGCACTTGATCAGTACATTATCGGCCAGGACAAGGCGAAGAAGATCCTCTCCGTCGCGGTCTACAACCATTACAAGCGGGCGCGGGCGAACAAGATCTCCGAGGATGTCGAGCTTCAGAAGGGCAATATCATCATGCTCGGACCCACGGGAACAGGGAAGACCCTTCTGGCGCAGACGCTTGCCCGTATCCTCGACGTTCCCTTTGCCATTGCAGACGCTACGACCCTGACGGAAGCCGGCTATGTGGGAGAGGATGTGGAGAACATCATTCTCAAGCTCCTGCAGGCTGCCGACTATGATGTGGAGAAGGCGGAGTGGGGGATTATCTATATCGACGAGATCGACAAGATCAGCCGGAAGTCGGAGAATCCCTCGATCACCCGGGATGTCTCGGGGGAGGGGGTCCAGCAGGCCCTTTTGAAGCTTGTCGAGGGGACGGTCGCCAATGTTCCTCCCCAGGGGGGGCGAAAGCATCCCCATCAGGAGTTCATCCAGGTCGACACCACGAATATTCTCTTTATTTGCGGCGGCGCGTTTGTCGGGCTTGATGCGATCATCTCGCAGAGGCTGGCACGCAAGACGATGGGATTCGGAGCAGAGGCGAAGCCGGCACAGGACCGCGTCCTCTCCGGGAAGTTGTTTATGGAGGCACGTCCTGACGACCTTCTCAAGTACGGGATCATCCCGGAATTTATCGGCCGCTTCCCCGTCATGGCGATCCTCGAGGATCTCGACGAGGCGGCCTTCCTCCAGATATTGACCCAGCCGAAGAATGCCCTGGTCAAGCAGTTCGAAAAGCTCTTTGCTCTTGAGAAGGTGAAGCTTCGTTTTACCGAAGAGGCTCTGCGCGCGGTGGCACACAAGGCCTATACGCAAAAGACCGGAGCCCGTGGCTTGCGGGCGATCCTCGAAGAGGTCATGCTCGACCTGATGTACGACATTCCCTCGCTGTCGAATCTCTCGGAGGTCGTCGTCACCGAGGGGGCGATCACGGAGAAGGAGACTCCCACGCTGATCTGGGGGGAAAAGAAAAAAGACGCCCCTGTCCCCGGGGAAGATCCGGGAACGCTCTCCGCCTGACGGGGGATTGCCTAGCGGGCACCTGAAGCTTGCGGAACCGGGACCGGCGGCTGCCCCTTGACCTTTTCGAACTTGAAGAGAACATCGGGAAAGTCGCCGGTCTTCCGGCTCATGTGGGCAAACCTGACGGTAAAGTGTTCGGGGCTGTTGATGAATCTTGGAAAGACAAGAATGCCTCTCCTTTCATATCCCGGAAAGACCCGGGCCGATGGGATATAGGTCATTCCGACGAGCTTTCGTGCGATCCTAATGGGTTTTGCCGATCCCATAAAGCCGTTGGAGAGACCCTCCTGAACCTCGTCGACATTCATGGCCCGGTCGATCTTTTTGGATCCCCTTTCCAGAAAAAAATTCATCGGCTCAAAGTCGATGTAGTCTGCTCCTCCGTTCCTGATCGTGACGAGGAAGGCGTTGAACTCTGCGGCTACGAGAGAGTTGTAGTAGGGAGAGTTTTTGGGGATGTACGACAGGGTGAATGTGACGCCGTCGATCGTCTGTGTTCCAGGGGTGACCTGGTAGTCGGTATCGATGAGGTGGAACCCCTTGAGGTAGTACATGCTTGTGGCGATGCGATTTCCGATGGATACGACAATGATGATGAGGATCAGTGCGATCAGTGCGAGGGTGTAGTTGACCTTGAATTTCAAGAGGTGCGTCCTTCCTTTTATGTTGGGCAAAATTGGATCGATGTTGTCTTGGTCCAGTCGAACCGGTTTTCTCGGGGGCCGCGTCCCTGAAGGAGCTTCCCTTGGAAGTCTTATAGTGGGAGGGGCCCTCACCCTTATTTTTCTTTCGGGCTGTGCCGGGTCAGGGGCCCTTCATCCCCATCGCGCGGAGAGGGGCCTTCTGGTTCCGGTCGCGGATCCGGATGGGCTTATCCCGGATCGTGATGCGCTGACGCTCTATCTGGGGGATCTCTTCAACGCCCGGCGCGACGGAGGCCGTGTTCTCTTCGGCGAAGCCCTGGAAAAGCGTCTCCGGAAGTATCAGGGGAACCAAGTAACGGAGATCTGCCAGAGCTTCCCCTGCTATGCCCGGGCGGCTGCCGCATGGAAGAGCGGATTTATCCTTGAGGCCCTCGTCAGGAAGGACGACGACAGGGCTCATCCCGGTGGACTTCTCGTCTTGACCCGCTGGTCTGTCTCGCCTCTTTTTCCGAAGACGACTGTTTCGGTGAGATTTCCTCTTGATCGGGGAGTGCCTCTTGCCCTTGAGCCCCAAATCGATCGGGCGATCTCCCTGATGATGGTCCGGATGGCACCCCGCCCAAAAGGAAAGATTCGCAAGGAGCTCCCCGACGAGATCGCCGATCTTCTGGCCCGGGGAAAGACCGACCTGGCTCTCAGAAAAGGCGAAGAGGCCTTTAATGCCGGTCGGGTGGAACCCGACTCTTTCTATTTCTCATTGTACCGCCTCGAAATGAGCGCTGGCAAACCCAGGATGGCCATACGTGTGGGGGAGAGAGCCATTGCGCTTAGGAGGATATCCGCCGGTCTTTTTCTCCGGATGATCCGGGATGCGAGGGATGCGCGCGATCCGGGAAGGGAGCGGAACCTTCTCTTCGAGGGAATCTCGCTGTTTCCGAACGACAGAGAGTTCTGGCGGGGACTTGTCCACCAGGATCTCCGGGATAAGCGCTATGCGAAGGCTCTTGCAACCATCCGACTCTACAAGCGCAGGAACCCCCCTCTCCCGGGCCATCCGCCCTTTGTCCGGGAGACCTATGCCGCTCTTGTCGGTCTGGGTCGGGGTGACGAGGCTGACCTGTGGTTTCGGAAGGAGATCGACCGGAACTGGATGGAAGGGCCCCATCCTTCGCTTGTCCTGGCGCATGCCGTCATCGAGCGCGAGCTTCAGAAGGGCGAGTGGGGGAGGGCGGAGAAGGTGGCCCGCCTTTTTGTGGCCCGGGGAGTCCGCTCGGTGGAGATATACCGGGACTGGATGACGGCTCTCGGGGCCATGGGAAATCCTATCGGAGAGGTTCATGCCGGTCGCCAGGCGATCGGGGGCGGCTACGGATCGGCCTGGATCCGAAGTCAGGTGACATTTCTCGAGCAGAAGGGGTATTGATCCGAATTTGACGATTCCCAATATCCTTTCAGTTCTGAGAATACTTCTTGCTCCGGTCTTCTTCGGCCTTGTCGCCTATGGCAATATGGTCTGGGCCTTCTGGGTCTTTTTCGTAGGGGGGCTGACCGACGGCCTTGACGGATTCTTGGCCCGGATTCTCAACCAGCGGAGCGACCTGGGGATCATTCTCGATCCGGTGGCCGACAAGGTCTTTCTCTCCTCGTCGGCCCTGGCGCTGGGAATCTATGAGATTATTCCCCGCTGGGTCGTGATCCTTTTCGTGGCGCGGGATGCCGTCTTGATCTCCGGAGTGCTTCTTCTCAAGCTGATCGACTGTCCCATTCCCGTCCAGCCGCATGTTCTGGGGAAGCTGACGACCGGCTTCCAGGTCTTCTATCTCGGAACGGCGGCGCTGGCCCTTGTCGGGATGCCTCTATCCGGAGCTCTTCGCTTTCTTGAGACGGGGGCGGTCGTCATGTCGGTGATTTCCGGGGGGTACTACATCCACAGGGGCCTGACATGGGTCCAGAAGGGCAAGAATGGAATCGGCCGAATCGATTGACGGGACCGGAGAGGGTCTCGACAGCCCGGAATCGCGGGGTCTCAGGGTCCGGGAGGTCCTAGACGGGAGTCCTGCATGGGAGGCCGGTCTTCGTCCTGACGACAGCGTCCTGAACATCAACGGGAACGCCCTCAGGGATCTCATCGACCTTGAATTTTTTCAGGCTGAGTCCCTGATCCGCCTCCGATACAGGAGAGGGACCGAAAGCCGCTCTCTTCGTATCCGGAAGGATCCCGACCACTCCCTCGGGATCGTGGTCGATCCCCCGCCCATTCGGCGCTGTCCGAACGATTGCTCCTTCTGCTTTGTCGACCAGATGCCCTCAGGCGCCCGGAAGACCCTCTATATCCGGGACGAAGACTACCGGTACAGTTTCCTCTACGGGAACTTCATAACTCTCACCAACCTCACCGAAAAAGACTACCTGCGGATCCTCGAACAACGCCTCTCCCCGCTTTATATCTCTGTCCATGCCACCGACCCCGCTCTTCGCCGGGTGATTCTCAAAAATGACAGGGCGCCGGATGTCATTCCCCTTCTGCGAAGACTTTGCGAGGGAGGCATCACTCTCCATACCCAGATCGTTCTCATGCCGGGGGTGAACGATGGGGAGGCATTACGGAGGACGTGGGAGGATCTGTCGGCCCTTTACCCGCGCGTGGCCTCTCTGGCGGTGGTTCCCGTGGGCCTGACCGCCCACCGGGAAGGACTGCCCCCCATTGCCCCTATTGATGGCGCGTTTGCGGGAAGGATGATCCGAGAGATCGTTGGACTCCAGAAAGTTGGGATGGAGAAGTGGGGAGATCCTTTTATCTACCCCTCAGACGAGTGGTATGTCATTGCACAGACACCTTTTCCTTCCCTATCCCGGTACGGGGATCTTCCCCAGTTGGGAAACGGCGTCGGTCTGGTTCCCCTCTTCCGGAAGCAGTGGAAGGGCGGGATCCGTCGCCTCTCGGGATCTCTTCCCCGCCCCCTCGCACTAGTCACCGGGATGGGTTTTCGCTCCACCCTGTCCGAGCTTGTGACTCTCTGGGAAAAAGGATCGGAGGTCCGGGAAGGAAGCGTCCGGGTGGTGGGAGTCGAAAATTTCGCGATGGGCGAGTCTGTCACTGTGGCGGGACTTCTCGGGGCTGGAGACATTTCCCGGGCGGTAAAAAAAGCGGAGCTTCCCTCAGACGCCCTTCTTCTTGTCCCGGACGTAGTCCTTCGGGATGGGACGGAGGTCCTTGTCGATGACGGGTCTATCGGGGATATTGCGGCGGAAACCGATCGGGAGGCGGTTGCTGTGCCCTCGACGGCACGAGAGTTTTGCCAGTGGCTGGGGGAGACCTTTCCCTCGCTTCACTCGAAAAGGGAAAAGGGGAGGTGATGTCAAAAACGCTATATTTGAGAAGTCCGGCCAAGATCAACCTCTCCCTTCTCATCTTGTGCCGCCGGACAGACGGCTACCACGAGCTTTTGACAGAGATGGCGATGATTGACCTCTACGACAACCTGAAGCTTGAACGGACGAGGGCCGAGGGCGTCCACATCTCCCTTTCCGGCCGTCCTATCGATGGGGATCCCCGAAAAAACCTCGTGGTCCTAGCCCTTGAGGCGCTCTTGAAAAAGGCGATGGAGAAAGGGGAGACGATTTCGGGAGGATTTGCCGTCGACCTCGAGAAGCATATTCCTGTCGGAGCCGGGTTGGGGGGAGGGTCGTCCAACGCGGCCATCGTTCTCTGGGGAGGCAATCGCCTTCTTGGAGGTCCCCTGATACGGGAGGAGCTGGAGTCCATCTGCCGGGATCTGGGGTCCGACGTGCCCTTCTTTCTTGGAGGGCCAAGAGCGATGGGTGTCGGCCGGGGGGAGCGGCTTGTGGCTCTTCCTCCTCCTTCTCCGGGAACGATTCTTCTCTGGAACCCCGGGGTTCCCCTGCCAACGGCAGCCGTCTACAAGGCGCTGGACCCGGGGAGCTTTCCGGTGCAGGGACCCTGCGAATTGACAGAAGAGGACCGTTCTATTAAAATTGGTAGTCTTTTGAAGTCCGGAAAACTTCTTAACAGTCTCGAGGCCCCGGCTCTTTCTATTTGCCCGCAAATATCTAAAGGCATAGAATTTCTTGAGCGGTATCGGCCGGGGAACGTGCGGATGACAGGATCTGGTCCAACCGTCTTTGCGCGCTGTGACAGCCGGGAGGAAGGGCAGTCTCTTTCCGGCAGGATTGTTTCAGACCTCGGTGGATGGTCCGGTGTCTATGCCTTCCTTGAGGATCCGCCCGTCTCCTTTTAGCCTTTCCGGGAATCGGGAGTTTTTGTCATTTCGCCTGACTGGGGCGTCGACAAGCGGCAAGTCACGAGATTTTGGATCTCGCATTCCCAGGTTCGAATCCTGGCGCCCCAACCATATTTTCTTCTTACCGTTTTTGATTGTGGGGTCGGCTTGGCCGGTTACCGGGAGAACAGGATACCGTTGTGAGAGAGATTAAAGTTTTTTCGGGAAACGCCAATATTGCACTGGCACAGGAGATCGTGGATTACCTCGGCTTCTCCTTGTGTACATCGACAGTTTCCTCTTTTTCCGATGGGGAAATCCGTGTCAGGATCGATGAAAATGTCCGGGGAAATGATGTTTTTTTGATCCAGTCGCTGTCCCACCCCGTCAATAATCATTTAATGGAGCTCCTGGTCATGATCGATGCCGTTAAGCGGGCATCGGCCCAGAGGATCACGGCGGTCCTTCCCTACTATGCCTATGCCCGACAGGACAGGAAGGATCAGCCTCGCGTCCCCATCACGGCAAAGCTTGTGGCGGACCTGATCACGACCGCTGGGGCTTCGCGCATCCTGACCCTCGACCTTCATACGGGCCAGCTTCAGGGTTTCTTCAATATTCCAGTGGACCATCTCCACGGGACTCCGGTGCTGATCGAGCCCCTTCGAAGGATCGCGAGCCAGGAAACGATCGTCATCCTCTCCCCCGATGCCGGTGGGGTCGAGCGCTCCCGGGTCTTCGCCAAGAGGCTCCAGGCGCCCCTTGCCATCATCGACAAGCGGCGGGAAGGTCCCAACCAGTCGCAGGTCATGAACATCATCGGTGATGTTGCCGGGAGGACGGCGCTCATCCTCGACGACATGATCGATACGGCGGGCACGATCACCCAGGGTGCCCAGGCGGCGATTGATGCCGGGGCCAAAAGGGTTGTCGCGGTGGCGACCCATCCGATCCTATCGGGAAAGGCGCTCGAGCGTCTCAACGCCTCCGTCATCGACGAGGTCATTGTTACAAACTCCATTCCCATAATGGGAAAGGATGAACAGTGTCGGAAGATCCGGGTCCACTCCATTGCGCCTCTCCTGGGCGAGGCGATCCGGAGAATCCATGACGACGAATCGGTCAGTTCCCTGTTTATTTAAATGAGGGCCCGTCCGTTGACGGGCCGTGTCGTCTCGAACAGTCAATGCAAGGAGGAACGTGTGGAACATAGCAAGCTCAAGGTTTCGGTTCGGGAGTCTACAGGGAAGGGCGTGGCCAGGACTCTCAGGCGTGCCGGTCAGATCCCGGCGGTGGTATACGGCTCCGGGAATGCAGAATCCCTTTCAGCCCTCCTCAAGGATGTGGAAAAGGCGATGCAGGGCCATGCGGGAAGAAACGGTCTCTTCGACCTCGAGATTACGGGGGGGGAGAAGAATCGGACGGCATTGACCCTTGTCCGCGACATCCAGCGGGACCCCATCACCGGGACAATCCTCCATGTCGACTTTCTTGAGGTTTCCGAAAAGGCAAAGATCCGGAACAAGGTGCCGGTCGAGGTTATCGGAACGGCCCCCGAAGGGGTCAAAAAGGGCGGCATCCTCGATATCGTCCACCGCGAGCTCCATGTGGAATGCCTCTCCTTCCAGATGCCGGATCACATCACGGTCGATGGCTCGGCTCTCGACATCAACCAGACGTTGCATGTCCGCGAGCTGGTCCTTCCGGCCGGAGTCACAGTCCTCGACGATCCTGGACTGGTCATTCTCCATGTGATTCCGCCAAAGGCCGAAGCCTAGCCGGGAGGCACGTGTGTCCCTGGCTGTGATTGGCCTGGGAAACCCGGGGAGCGACTATGAGGGGAGCCGCCACAATGCGGGAAAGATCCTTCTCGACCATGTCGCATCCCTTGCCGGGATCTCCCTGGGGAGAATGCAGGGGGAGATTCGTTTCGGTGAAGGCCAGTGGCTGGGGGAGAGAGTCTTTCTCGTCTTTCCTGAGACCTTCATGAATCTGAGCGGCCGGGTTGTTCCCTGGCTCAGGCTGCACGGAGTCGAAAGCCCATCGGAATGGCTCCTGCTTCACGACGATCTCGACACGCCCTTCGGGATGGTCCGTTTCCGGGAAAAGGGCGGAAGCGGTGGGCAGCGGGGGCTTCGTTCGATTATTGCTGCCGCGGGATCGGAGTCGATCGCCCGGGTCAAGTTTGGTATCGGTCGGCCCCTCTATCCGGGAGCCGACATGAGTCAGTATGTTCTTTCGCCCTTCACCAGGGAGGAGCGGCTCCGTCTTCCGGAGCTTCTCGAGAACGGAGGCCTTCTGGTGGAACGGTGGATTCAGTCGCGATCGTCGAAGGTCAAGGGGTGATGGTGTGGGGTTGTCCTGTGGTATTGTCGGTCTTCCCAATGTGGGGAAGTCCACTCTTTTTAATGCGTTGACGGCTTCGGCCGTTCCCGTGGCGAACTACCCCTTCTGCACCATCGATCCCCATTCCGGGATCGTTCCTGTCCCGGATCATCGGCTCGGGCGTCTTTCGGCGATGTATCAAACCCGCAAGACCGTTCCCACGACCGTCGAGTTCGTGGATATCGCCGGACTTGTGAAGGGGGCAAGTGAGGGTGAGGGTCTGGGTAACCAGTTTCTGGGGCACATTCGTTCGGTCGATCTCGTCGTGCACGTTCTCAGGGGATTTGAGGATGGAGATATCACCCATGTGCACGGGGAGGTGAATCCTCTCTCCGACCTCGAGGTCATCGAGACCGAGCTCTTGCTCTCCGACCTCTCCTCCTTGTCGGCCCGGCTCCCCAAGCTCGAGAAGCAGTGGAAGTCGGCCACAAAGGAGCAAGAGGTCCAGAAGCCCGCATTTACGGCTATCCTTTCCGCACTGGAAGAGGGAAGGCCGGCTTCTGGAGTTGCCACCGACCCGCTGGCGGAGAGCTTTCGCAAGGGGCTCGGGCTCCTGACCGACAAGCCCGCCCTTTATGTGGCCAACGTGGCGGAGACGGAGGTTCGCGCTCCCTCGGAGCGGGTGAAAAAGCTTGAGGAGGCGATCGGGAAGAGGGGCGGGGTCCTGATTCCGATCTGTGCCAAATGGGAGGCGGAGATCGCGGAGCTTCCCGAAGAGGAGCGCGCCGCCTTTCTCCGGGAGCTGGGGCTCGACCGTTCGGGGCTTGATCGTCTGGTGACGGAAGGTTACCGCTCTCTGGGGCTTGTGACCTTTCTGACGGCGGGAGAGGTCGAGGTTCGCGCCTGGACCGTTCCCCAGGGAACAACCGCACCCAAGGCGGCGGCAGAGATCCACTCCGACATCGAGCGGGGATTCATCAGGGCCGAGGTCATGCGGTACGAGGATCTCGACAGGCTGGGCTCGGAAAAGGCGGTCAAGGAGAAGGGGCTCCTTCGCCTCGAGGGCAAAGAGTATGTCGTTCAAGACGGTGACGTCGTCTATTTCCGCTTTCACGTCTAGATACAATCTGAAATGCCCTGGAGAGATTCCAGGAAAAACAAAGGGAGGTTTGATCCATGTACTTCTACGAATGTGTTCTTCTTCTGAAGCCGACGCTCTCCGACGAGGAAGCCCAGGCAGTCGTCTCTCGCTATGAGAAAATTGTCGAAGAAAAAGGCGGACGCCTTCATGCGACCCAGCGTCTGGGCAAGAAGAGACTCGCCTACGCGTTGCGCAAGGAGAAGAAGGCCGATTATGTTATACTGTATGCCGAGTTCAAGAGTCCCTCCGACCAGCTCGAGATCGAGCGTGTGGCCCGGCTGGACGAGCGTGTCATCAAGAGCATGATCCTCCGGAGAAAGTTCCTTGTCGTTCCGACTTTGGAATCCTCCTCGGAGTCGGGGGCACAGAACACCGAAGCGGGTGCGGCGTTTGCGGGGGCACCTGAAGGAGAGGCCATTTGAGCAGCTTCAACAAGGTTGTCCTGATGGGGAATCTGACTCGTGATCCCGAAATCCGGGTGACGGGAGGGGGAATGCCTGTCGGATCCTTCAGCCTGGCCATCAACAACAACCGCGGCAAGGCGGGAGACGAGAAGGACGATGTCAGCTATATCGATTGCGTGACCTTCGGCAAGCAGGCTGACTTCGTTCGTGACTACCTTTCCAAGGGAATGCCCATCCTCATTGAGGGACGCCTCCAGCAGAACCGATGGGAGCAGGAAGGGCAGAAGCGCTCAAAGGTCGAGGTGATCGTACAAACCTTGACCTTCGTTGGTCCGCCAAAGCGGTCCGGTGGGGGACATTCAGACCAGGGAGGACGTTCGCAGGACTCCTACCCCGATCCTGGATCCGGGTCAGGATTTCAGGGGCCGGAATCGGATATCCCGTTCTAAAATCATTGGAGTGTCAATGACACTCCTCACCTTTTCCGGTGCACCCGGATATAGAGGAAAGGACAGTTTTCAATGGCAGGTCAGGCCCGTTCGTTTCAGAGAAAAAAAGTATGCCGTTTTTGCACCGAGACCCTGGCAATCGATTACAAGGACCAGACCACCCTTCACTCCTATTTGACCGAGCGCGGAAAGATTCTTCCCCGCCGTCTTACCGGAACCTGCTCCCATCACCAGAGGGCGGTCTCCAAGGCGATCAAACAGTCGAGAAATGTGGCATTCCTCGCATTTGCCGAGGAAAACTGATCTGAACATGCCCTTTCCCGCTGCGCCATTTTTGTCGGCGGTCTCCTTCTCATCGGCTTTGTTTCTCTCCCTTCTGACCTTTCCTCGGATGGGGATTTTTGTGGCAATGTTTGCAGGGGTTCCGGTCGTGCTGGCCCAGCTCCGCTATCCGGCGCTTCTTCTGGGAACGGGCGCCATGGTGACATCTGGCGGACTGGTCTTTCTCCTGGCATCCCTCCTCAAGAACCCCATGCCTGGGCTTTCCGTCCTTCTCTACGTTGGGCTTTGCGGCCTTCCGGCTCTTGTTGTCGCCGCAACTCTCCAGCGGGGGACCAAGTCTCTCTGGATCATTCTCCTTGCCGCGACCCAGATCCTTGTTTTTCTCGGGGGGGTCGGATTTTTACTTTATGAGAAGACGAGCGGCGAGCTATGGACCGCTGTTTCAAAGGCCGTACACCAGGCGGTTCTTCTCGTGATGAATACGGCCATCCAGAATGCCCAGTCGACTTTGACTCCCGACGACAAGACCCGGCTACTTGCCCTTGAGCCGATGATATACAAGACATTCCTCGCCTTGATCCCCGGACTTTTTGCAAGCCTCGGGCTTTTGACCGCCATGGTTCTTTGGGGAACGACGACGGCGCTGCGGGAGAAGACCGGGGAAGTGGTCCGGGGGACGGGGCCGGAGACCTTTCTCCTTCCGGATCCTCTGGTCTTTGGCTTCATTGCCTCCCTGGCCCTGCTACTGGTCCCCTCCCTCGACGTGCGGATCTTCGGCACAAATCTCCTGATGCTTCTGGGGACCCTCTACTCGGGACAGGGAGTCGCCATTTTGGTAAACTACATCAGAAAAAGGGGCTTCGGTCTTTGGTTCTGGTTTGTCGCCGGATTTTTTATTCTGCTTCAACCGCTCTTTCTGGCGATCTTTGCCCTGGTGGGGATCCTGGATGTCTGGGTGGATTTCCGGGGGGTTCGGGGATCGACCGGCGGGGGGAAAAAAGACTCGGGACGTAGAGTCGACAATGGAGGAAATCCAAAGGATGTGTCAGGTCCGACGAATGACAGCCATCGGGATGCTCTGTCTTTTGGCCTCCTGTGCCTCGGAGATCGGGAAGCCCATTTCCTGGGGACATGCGGGAGGAGATTCCGCCAGTATTGCTCGATTTGGATACCAGGACACGGCTGTTCTTCCCGGGGAGCCGGGCATGACTCAGGTTGGCCGGGCCTCCTGGTATGGCCCGACCTTTTACGGAAAGAAAACGGCCAGCGGTGCTATCTTCCATAAGCATGACCTGACGGCAGCTCACCGGACCCTTCCCCTGGGAACAGAGGTTCGCGTCACGAATTTGGCCAACGACCGCTCGGTCGATGTCACGGTCAACGATCGTGGTCCTTTTGTCTCCGGACGAATCATCGATCTTTCCTGGGAGGCGGCCAACCGCATCGGGATTATCGGTCCCGGGACGGGGCTCGTCAAGATAACGGTTCTGGGCGTCCCCGGAGGAAAAAGGATCTCTCCTGCGACCTATGTCGTCCAGGTTGCCTCGTTTTCCGCCTATGACCAGGCGACCCGCTATGCCCAGAGCCTTTCCCGGTACCCTGACCCGGTCGTTGGCCCAGGGAATGTGGGGAGCCGTCGGGTCTATCGGGTCTTTATCGGACACTTTCGCAATCCCGAGCAGGCCAGGAAGTTTGCCCGCCGGGTCAAGAGCGAACTGGGACACGCCTTCGTAGTGGAGGCCGATTCGCGCTGATTGCGTGAACAACACACAACCCGTTTAAAGGGAGGAACAATGACTAAGGCAATCTCAGAAAAACTCGAAAAAAGAATGTCGGTAACAAAGGAACTGCTTAAGAAGCGCAAGAGCGAGGTCCCCGCCGAAGGCCGGAAGGCCGACCCCGAGCTTCGCCGGCTCAAGAAGATCGTTCGCCGCACCGCAGGCAAGAAAAAGCGCCAGGCAGGTCCCTCGGCCGGAGCTCCTGCCAAGGAAGGGTAGTCCGTGGCCATGATCTGGGAGTACAGGGTTGTCCCGGTCAGTCGGGAACAGGTCGAAAACCAGCTAAACTTCCTGGGTCTCGAAGGGTGGGAGCTCGTTCAGATTGTCGTTATGAACAGCCCGGAGATTCCCTATCAGGGGTTCTTCAAGCGTCTCAAATCCGGCAAATAGGTTTTTCCTATCGGGCGTTCTTTGCGATCAGATCGCGGATGCGCTGCTCGACGGCCGAAAGGCTCTTGATAGCGGAACGATCGAGGGCTTCCAGGCTGTGTGCGGCCCGGTCGAGCTCCCCGCTCAGAACGGAGATCTCGCCAGCTGAGACCTCTTTGCCTTCTGAGTGCTGGAGGTATTTTTTCGCCGAGCCGACCGCGATCCGAGCCTCTCCGAAATTCTCGTCGAGGGTATCGTGAATGGCTGTTTCGATGCTTGTCTCTGCCATATGAAGGTTGAGAGAGCGGTGGAGCCGGTCATAGGACTCCTTGATGTTTTTCCCCTGGGTGCCGAGCTGGGCCTTGAGAGTATCAAGCTGTGACCTCATGTTGTTGACCTTGGCGTTGTCCTCATTCTTTCCCATCGAATAGGCAATCAGGATGGTGACTGCGATGGCAACGGCCAGGACAAGTTTTATTATCATCGGTCTCTTTCTTGTGGTTTAGTGCCGGGGTGGACGGAAGGCTTCAGGAAATTTTTCCGATTGTAACACGATCGTAGGTTCTTATGAAAAAAGAGATCAGCTGGAACGAGAAAACTGTGGGGATCGTAAGCCTTGGATGCCCCAAGAATTCCTCCGACACGGAGCGGATGATCAGCGACCTGTCCTCCCGGGGCTATCAGGTCGTCCCGGACCTCGAAAAGGCCGAGATTCTTCTCGTAAATACCTGTAGTTTTGTCACAGATGCCCGCCGGGAGTCGGTCGAGACCTTACTTGAGCTCTCCCGCTACAAGGAGGAGGGCAAGGCCCGATTCCTCGTGGGGGCCGGCTGTCTCGTCTCCCGCTACCGCGATCAGATGGGGGAGCTTATCCCGGAGATCGACCTGGCCCTGACCACCTTCGACGAGCACCGGCTGGGGGAGATTCTTGACTCTGTCGGTGGGGGGGGCATTGCCCCCGCGCCCATACGACCTTCGCTCTTTCCTCTCTCCTCTGCCAGGCTCACCCCTTCCCATCGTGCCTACGTGAAGGTCTCCGAGGGATGCGACCATCCGTGCACCTTTTGCTCGATCCCCTTGGCGCGGGGCGCCCAGGTCAGCCGCCCTCCCGGAGAAGTTCTGGCAGAGATCCGGGACCTTGCCGCCCGCGGGTCGCAGGAGGTGACCCTCATCGCGCAGGATCTGACCCGTTACGGCCATGATCTGGGGCTCCCTGACGGTTTGGCGGATCTTCTCGAACGAATCGATGGCGAGGGAGGGGTTCCATGGGTCCGACTTCTCTATGCCTATCCGACATTGGTGACCGAGCGGCTTCTTTCTGTCATGTCCCGCTCCAGGACGGTCCTTCCCTACCTCGACATCCCTCTCCAGCATGTAGAGGAGCGCATTCTTGGCCTGATGAAACGGCCAGGAAACGTCGACTTCATGAAACGTCTTGTCGACCGGGTTCGCGCGGCCCTTCCGGGGGTTGTTCTCCGGACCACCTTCATCACCGGATTTCCGGGGGAGACGGAGGAAGAGTTCCAGTCTCTTATGGAGTTCGCGGAGTGGGCCCGGTTCGACCATGTCGGCGTCTTTGCCTTTTCCCGGGAGGAGGGGACCCCCTCCCATGATCTGCCGGGACAGATCCCCCACCGGATCAGGATGCGACGTCGGAAGGATCTCCTGGCCCTTTGCGGAGGGATCTCGCTCGAAAAGAACCGGGCACTGGAAGGGCAGGTCGTGCCGGTTCTGATCGAAGGACTCTCTGAGCAGTCGGATCTCGTTCTTTCCGGCCGCACGAAAGGGATGGCCCCGGATGGCATCGACGGGGAGGTTCTGGTTCTCTCCGGACAGGGAAAGCCGGGAGAGATCGTCGATTGCCGTATCGTGCGCGGTCGTCCTTTCGACCTCGAGGCCTGGGAGGTTGGGGTCCCCGAGCTCCCGGAAGAGTAGCATGATCGTCGCCCGGAATCTCGGAGAAGCTCCGGAGGAACCTCCGGGTCGATATCAAGCTCACCCCGGGCCTCCGGGGGAGGATGTCAGGCGATGAGCCGCATTCCGCCCGAGCCTCTTCGGGGTCGGGGAGCGCTCTCCTTCCCGGACAACCGCTTCGAAAAAGAGCGGCGGGAGTTCGTCACCGACGGAAACGAGGGACCGTCTCTCGACAACCGCACCCGGCTCATTGCCGAGACGGCCCGGACGATCATCACCGAAAATGACTCTCCCGATGTGGGTTTTTCCCGTTCGGTAAACCCCTATCGCGGCTGCGAGCACGGGTGCATCTACTGCTTTGCCCGCCCGTCCCATGCGGCGGTGGGACTCTCGCCCGGGCTCGACTTCGAACGGACGATCCTCTTTAAAAAAGAGGCACCCCGGCTTCTTGAGGGGGAGATTTCGCATAAGGGATACAAGGCGGTCCCCATCGCACTGGGGATCAACACCGACGCCTACCAGCCCGTCGAAGAATCCCTTCGGATCACCAGGGGGCTCCTCGAGGTTCTCGATCGGGCCTCCCATCCTGTTACCCTCGTCACAAAGTCTTCCTTGATCGAGCGTGATCTCGACCTTCTCTCCTCTATGGCAACCCGAAGGCTTGTCCATGTTTACATCTCGCTTCCCACACTCGATGAGGGGCTCTCACGGCGCCTCGAACCCCGGGCGACCACTCCCTTGCGCCGACTCGAAACCCTGAAGAGGCTTTCTTTGGCGGGGGTGCCGACGGGGGTTCTGGTGGCTCCGGTCATTCCCGGACTCACCTGCCACGAACCGGAGTCGATTCTCGAGAGAGCCCGGGAGGCGGGGGCCCTTTCTGCCGGCCATATTCTCCTTCGTCTGCCCCTTGAGGTTCGCGACCTTTTTTCGGAATGGCTCACTCACCATTTCCCCGGCAAGGCTGCATCGGTTCTTTCCCGCCTCCGGGAGTACCACGGCGGAAAGCTCTACGATGCCCGGTTCGGCGTCCGGATGCGGGGGGAGGGGCCGCTGGCGGAACTTCTGTCCCGACGCATGGAAATTGCCGTGAGAAGGCTTGGGTTCCCTGGACTTCCGGAGCTCGATACGGATCTTTTTTTTCCTCCGGTTCGAAAAGCCCTCTCCCGGCTCTTTCCGGACTTCACCCCCTGATTATCCTGGAGTCCCCATGAGACAGACTCCCCTCTTTCCCGCCCTTGCCCTGCTCTTGCTCTCTCTGATCTGGGGCTACAACTGGGTCGTCATGAAGACCGCTCTGGCGGACTGTCCGCCGCTTCTCTTTGCGGCGATGCGAGTTCTCGGGGGAACTCTTGTCCTCTTTTCGATCCTTCGTGCGATGGGCCGTCCTCTCGCCATGCCCCCAATCCGCTACGTTCTTCCTCTGGGACTTCTCCAGTCGACCGGATTTGTGGGGTGTACCCTCTGGGCCCTGGAATACGGCGGTGCCGGAAAGACCGCCATCCTGGTCTACATGATGCCTCTGTGGCTGATTCTTCTGACGGCTATTTTTCTTGGAGAGCGGATCCGGGGTCTGGAGAAGGCTGCGCTGGGGATTGCCCTTGCGGGTCTTCTCCTGATCCTCGCCCCTTGGCATCTGGAGGGGGGCAGGGGCATCCTGCTTGCGCTTCTTTCAGGAATCTTCTGGGCCCTGTCTGCTGTCTGGCAAAAGAAACACAGGGCGCTCGCCATGGACATCCTTGATGTCACGGCATGGCAGATGCTCCTTGGCGGAATTGTCCTCCTGGGGGTAGCCGCACTCGTTGATCCGTGGAGAATCCATTGGACGCCGGCCCTCTCCCTGGCACTCTTCTACAACGCCGTCCCGGGAAATGCCCTGGCTTGGCTTCTCTGGTCCTATGCACTTAACCGCCTTCCCTCAGGAGTTGCCGGTATGGGAACACTCCTGGCTCCGGCCGTTGGGATCCTGGCCTCATGGGGCCAGCTGGGAGAGGTTCCGAATCTTTCTACGGGGGCCGGAATGGGTCTCATCTTCCTGTCGATGGCGCTCGTGGTCCGGGAGCATCTCAAAGGGCGGGAGGCGTCGTCGTTTCTGGAGGCGCAGGAATAGCGAGTCCAATTTTATTGAGTCGTCATGAATAGGCGCGCCCTTTGCCCAGTCATCTGTTGGCAAGGGCGGGTATTTCGTCCACCGACCAAGTTTCCGATCAAGTGACCGGGGAGGTCGTGCGGCTTTTGGCAGCGGCCGCACAGGCGAGCACACCCGAAGTGCGCTGCAGGAAGCCTTGGGCTTGAAGCAACCGCTGCATTTTCGCCAGCATATCTGTTTTTGGCGTTGGCAAGCGGGCTGATCATAAGCCAATCCATTTCAGTGAAATGTCCGGGTTTGTTCAATGTTTCAGTCGGGTGGGCGGGGCCCATCGCTGAGCCCAACCCCCCTCGGAACCGCCCGTGCAAGTTTCCCTGCAGGCGGCTCGGGCCATTCAAAGCCATGGTTGATGTCCCATAGCCGGTCTTCTCATCCACGAGAAGTCTGGGTTCCGGAGAGGATCGACCAGAGCGCATTAAGTGCATTCCGGGCCTTGGATGCAAGTTTCCTTGCCGCCAGATAGGGATCCCACTCCGGGTGGAACGGGCGGGCATGCTGTTTTATTTTCACATGCCGGACGATCGGGACCGAGCTGGCCATAAAAAGTGGTTCGCTCTTTCCCCCGGGAGGCTTGAAGACCCAGTCGCGTTTTCCAAGTATCTGGAAGTAGCGTCTTTTGGTCCAGTCGCACCTTTTTCCGGGATGGCGTCGTCTTGCCCAGTGCCAGACTTGTTTGAACATTTGCGCATCGACCCATTTGAAGACCTGCTTGGCGACAATGTGCCGATGGAACATGGCCCATCCTCGAATGACCGGATTGAGTTTTCCAATCAGCTCTTCTTGGGGTGCCGCCTTGCTGGATCTGACAATGTTTCGGACCTTGGTCAAAAAGGCCTGCACGTTCTTTTGGGCAGGGGTTATCAGAATTTGCTTCCGACGTCCGTACTTTCTGACGTGTTGGCCCAGAAAATCGAACCCTTCCGTGATGTGCGTGATGGAGGTCTTCTCTTTCGAGAGTTCGAGACCCCTTTCTTTGAGAAAGGTTTCCACCACAGGCTTGACCTCGTTTTCCAGGAGCTCTTTCGAGTCTCCCGTAATCACGAAGTCGTCGGCGAAACGCACCATGTAGACACGGTTGTTGGGGAACGTGGTTTTCAGTTCCTTTTCCAGACCGTCCAGAGTCATATTACAGATCGTCGCGGAGACGATCCCGCCCTGGGGAGTCCCTGCATGGGTCGGAAAGAGGCGTCGACGGTCGATGAACCCTGATTTCAGCCATTGTTCCAGCATTCTTTTGTCGAGTGGAACATGACGGAGAAGCCAGTCGTGGCTGATGTTGTCGAAGCATCCGGTAATGTCCCCCTCGAGCACCCATGAGGGCGACGAGTCTCGCGAGAGATAGATGAAGCATGCATCCATCGCATCCGCTGTGGAGCGGTAGGGACGAAACCCATAACTGTTCGGGTCCGCCGTCTCCTCCGAAATGGGCAGGAGGGCCATAAGATGAACAGCCTGCATCGCCCGATCTTTCATGGTGGGGATGCCCAGCGGCCGGAGCTTGCCGTTTTTCTTGGGAATGTAGACCCGGCGAAGCGGCAGGGCGTGATAAGTCCTGCGCTTCAACAACGTCAGGGCGTCCCTCTTTTGTTTCGGAGTCTTCCAGACGATACGGTCGACTCCCGGCGTGGACTTTCCGGGGTTCGTGGTGACGCGCCGAACCGCAAGAGCTCTTGCGGCCAGCGAGCGGGTCAGGAGATATTGCAGGGCTTTCGCCTTGTTGAATCTCCCTTCCCGAAAGGCCTTTGCGATCCGATTCTGAAGCTTCCGAACCTTCCCTTCCAGTTTCTTCCACGGGATCGAGTCCCAGTGAGGGAGAGGGGGATCCGAAGGTGCACACGTTCTTTTGGAGCGCGCCATTGCTATTCCTCCGTTTGGAAGTTCTTCAAGATGTTTCGCAACGAATGACTTGTCCGAAGTTGGCTCTCTTTCGAGCCGGCGAATGTCCGATGTTCGGGACGCACCGTATCCCATCCATTACAGACGGGCGTTTGCTTTCTCGGACATCCTTTCTCCCCTGGCACGTTGTTTCCCCTTGCGGGGATCCTACCGGGAATGAATCGTCCCGGATGCCATGGGAGTTACCGCGTTCCGACGCGATGACACGGGGCGGGAGGGTGCCTCCTTTAGACCGCCGATCGTGGCGTCCCTGTGCTCTCAGTACGTGAGGAGAGCAGCCGATCGGTTCCCTTTTTGGGTCAGGTCTGTCAGCATCATTTGACCTGTTGCGGATTCACGGCCCTTCAATCGGAGATTCACGTATGTTCACCCTTCGCCTCAGCCTGGCCCCCGGTCCGCCTCGATGCTGGCAGGTCCGGATCTCGCCTCGCGGTCCGATCCGCCCCCGAAGGGGAGGGTACGTTGTCCCTGCCGCTTCATACCCGACCGTTACCAGTCGCGCATGGGCAGGTAGGCTACCCGTCAGGGAAGACGGGGTTCAGCTCATAGATTCAACTCCTTTTCTATGTTGAACAATCATCGCGACAGCTTTGCGCGTCGCACACGCACATTCCGCAGGTGCCTGTGCTCTCCCGGGAATTATTTTTAGGGGTGAGCGTTTGAATTTGACCTGAAGACGCACCTTTCTTCTTCGTGCCCCCCTCCTTCTTTCGAAGGAGGGAGGC
>Ga0078972_1002742_pt1 | contig 56610 bp, 38 predicted proteins | sample YelNatPaOPGAMG01_FD_67568 | JGI IMG/M metagenome (GOLD analysis project Ga0078972, IMG submission 67568) | Hot spring thermophilic microbial communities from Obsidian Pool, Yellowstone National Park, USA - OP-RAMG-01 (SPADES assembly) (version 2) | ecosystem: Environmental > Aquatic > Thermal...
CCCCCCCCCCCCCCCCCCCCCCCCCCCCCCCCCCCCCCCCCCCCCCCCCCCGGGGGGGGGGGGGGGGGGGGGGGGGGGGGGGGGGGGCCAGCTCCCTGCCTTCGGTTGCAGGCCAAAAGTGAGGGCAACTACGAGCATTGCCCCACTGCCTTTTACATCACACAAGGGGCCGGGGCGAGGGCAACCCCCCGCCAGCCCTCAGCTGCAGACCAGGATCGAGGGCCCACGCTCCTGGGTCACCCCGGGACCAGGCGCATCCGGCCGCAGTCTGCCACAAGACGGGCCCGTGAGCGCTTTGGGAAACAATGCGATGTGCGGAAGGAGCCTGGCATGCGCTATGGAAAACTACCGCCAGATGGCTGGCATGGGAGGGGAGGTCCCACACGCGGCCCCTCCGTCAATGCTCCCCATGCCCGCTGGCGCCCAGCGAAAGGAGGCCGGGGTGCTGCCGTACAAGGTGCCTATGAGCGGCCCGGCTGGCTCTGCGCCAGCCAGCGCACCGGCTGCGCCAAACTAGATCGCGCGCGGGCTCTGCCAAAGATCAGAGGGTGTATGCTTGCAGCCGGAGGTATGCTGGCCGGCGTGCCGCTGGCCTGCGTGCTCATCGCAGCTGGGAGCGCACATGCAGCGGCCAGGCGGAGCCGGTCCATCCCGGAACGGGAACCGCGCGTAGCCCAACAGCGTAAGGAGAACACCGTGGATCCTAAGCAGTTCGCAGACCCGGGGAAGGAGTATCGCCCATCCCCATTCTGGTCCTGGAACGACGCGCTGAAGCCATCCGAGCTCCAGTGGCAGGTGCGTGAGTTCGCCCGTCAGGGCTTTGGCGGCTACTTCATGCATTCCCGCGTGGGCTTGGATACGCCCTACTTGTCTAAGGAATGGATGGACTGCATACGCGCCTGCTTGGAAGAGGGAAAGCGCGTCGGCACTGAGTCGTGGCTCTATGACGAGGATAAATGGCCAAGCGGCTTCGCTGGCGGGCTCGTCACCGCGAATAACGACGAGTTTCGCGCCCGCTTCGCCAGGATGGAGGCGCTCGATCCCGCAGCGCTGGCGTCGGCCCTCGCGGATGCAGACACCATCGCCGTGTACCGCGTCGCCTCGGCGGGAGATGGATCCCTGCACAGCTTCTCGCGCGTTGCCTCTCCCGCCGTCTCGCTGGCAGAAAACGAGCGCCTTGTTGCGTTCAAACTGCACTTGGCCGCCAAGAGCAACTGGTACAACGGCGAAACCTACGCCGACCTACTGAACCCCGCCGCCGTGGAGCGCTTCCTTCAGCTCACCCACGATGCCTACGCAAAGGAGTTCGGCGGCGAGTTCGGCGAGTGGATGCCCGGCATATTCACCGACGAGCCCAACTACATCGGCGGCGACTCCGGCCGGGCCATCCCCTGGACCGCGGGCCTGCCCGACTACTTCAGGTCGCTCTACGGCTACGACCTGCTCGAGAAGCTCCCACTCCTCTACTTCGATGGGCCAGATGCCAGCGCCGTCCGGTACGACTTCTGGCGCGCAGCCACGCTCCGTTTCGTGGAGGCGTTTACCAAGCCGTACGCCCAAAGATGCGACAAGCTCGGCCTCAAGATGACCGGCCATTACCTGGCGGAGGATAACCTGGAATCCCAGATCCATGTCATCGGCGCCGCCATGCCCCACTATGAGTGGATGCAGACGCCAGGCATAGACCACCTGGGCCGCAATATCAACGATCCGCTTACACTTAAGCAATGCTCAAGCGTGGCTCACCAGTTCGGTAGGCCCCGCGTGCTTTGCGAGATCTTCGGCGTAAGCGGCCACAGCATGACCTTTGAGGATCAGAAGTGGATCGCCGACTTCCACTTCGCACTGGGCATAACGTTCCTCTGCCAGCACCTAACCCTCTACACCATGAAGGGAGAGCAGAAGCGCGACTACCCGCCCACCATCAGCTACCACCAAACCTATTGGCCCCACTACAAGCTGGCCAACGACTACTTCGCTCGCGCGGGGTACCTCTGCTCCCAGGGCCGCTTCAGCGCCGATATCCTGTTCCTCCACCCGATCGGCAGCGCCTGGGCCGCCTACGTGCCTCGCTTCGACGGCGGCGGCCAGAACCGAGTGGGCGAGGTCAACGCGGCGCTGCTGGCCCTGCAGGACGATCTTCTCGCCATTCACCGCGACTTCGACTACGGCGACGAGACCATCCTGGCCAACCACGCAAGCGTTGATGCCGGCCAGATCCGCGTGGCCAAGGAGGGGCTTTACAAGGTAGTGGTGGTGCCGCCATCTACCACCTGGGCCCGCTCCACCGTCGACCTCATCCAGCGGTTCCTGGACGCCGGTGGCAAACTCCTCTTCGTTGGCAAGACGCCCACGCTCATCGACGGGCGGCCGGCGGATGCCGAATGGAGCGCGATCCTGGGCAGGCCCGGCGTTTCGCATTGTGACGTCAGCCGCGACGCCATCAAGGCAGCCCTGGATTCCATCCTGCCTCGCCAGATCAGCATTGCAGACGCCAGCGGCGCAGAGATCGGCGATATCTTCGTGCACCACCGCGTTGTCGGTGACAAGCACATCTACTTCCTCTCCAGTAAGAGCCGCCTCGCCACGTACGAGGCCACCATAACGCTGCCCGTAACTGGCCGCGTAACTGAGTGGAACCTGGCAACTGGCGAGGTCTCGGACGTACCATCTAGCCAATCGAACGGGCACACCGTCATCCACGCTGTCTTCCCACCGGTTGGCAGCCATGCATTCGTGGTGGATACCGCGGCGGCTCCGGCATCCGCGGCCAGCCGTAAGCTGCTCACCTCCGGCCTCATAGGCCTGAACGGTCCGTTCGAGTTCGAGCGGCTGCACCCCAACAGCTTCACCATCGATTACTGCACCTACTCCATCAACGGAGGCGAGTGGGTGGGGCCGGTGCCAATCTGGAAGGCCAGAAGGGCCGCGTGGAACGCCGCCGGCCTTGGGCAGTACGCGGGCATCCAGCCGTGGGCGCTCAAGGCCAAAGGAATCCGGCCCACCACCAAGGTAACGCTTGGTATGCGCGCCACCTTCCAGTCCGACGTTGAGGGCAAGAAGGTGTACCTTGTGCTGGAGTCCGCGGACCGATACCAGCTCATGGTGAACGGTGCGTCAGTTTCGACCAACACCGACGAGTGGCACTGGGACAAGCAGTTCGCTAAGATCGACATCTCGCGACGGGTGAAGGCGGGCCAGAACCTGATAGAGCTGTTGTGCGACTACGGCATGGACGTTCAGGTTGAGGACATGTACCTGGTGGGCGACTTCGGCGTGAAGCGACTTGGCCCAACCTCGTTCACCCTCACGGACGAGCCGTCTACGCTGAGCATGGGCAGCTGGGGAGACCAGGGCTACCCCATGTACGCAGGCACCATGCGCTACCATGCCACGTTCCAGGTGCAGAAGCCCGAAGACGGCCGAGTGGTGGTCCGGCTGAACGGCGCGCGCGGCTCGCTCTACTTGGTGTCCGTCAACGATGGGCCACAGGTGCCGGTGTGCTGGCAGCCCTGGGAGGCGGACGTAACGGACCAGGTTAGGCCTGGAGAGAACCGCCTCACCGTCGACGTGGTCAGCACGCTGCGCAACACGTTCGGGCCGCTCCACCACAAGCGCGGCGACGACCTCGGCTGGGTTGGCCCCGGCGAGTTCGTGGACGAGCGCAACTGGGTGGACGAATACCAGCTCATCCCGTACGGGCTCATCAACGGCGTGCAAGTCGTAACCATGGAGCCATCGAAGTAGCGCCTTCGCGGCGGGCAGCGTGTCGGTTGGACGGCCTAGCCGGCACGCTGCCGCTCCGGCAGCAAGTGGAGGGCTCAACCCAACCTGACGGCACGCCGGGGCTCCGTGAGGTCCGCCCCTCGTGCATCCAGCGCTGAGACACGGCTGGCTGGCGGTTGGCATGTTGGCCCGTTCCCTGCTCTTTCGCTCATCCACATCCGAGCAAACGGCGCGCGGAGCCTGCCAGCGAGCGCAGAGGCCCTCCGGTATCCTCCCCGAACCTCGCACGGGGAAGCGGCATGCAGGGCGGGGGCCCGCCATCGGAGAAGGGCTAGGGTAGGCCGGCCAGCGCACAGAACCAACGCCGCTCCAAGAGCCTCGAAAGGAATGGAGGGTGGGCATGGCCCGCCTAGCGAAATGGACATTCCCAACTTCACAGTCCAAGGCGCCATCGCCAGGGGAAATGAGTGCCTGCAGACCGGGGACATCCACGCCGCCATCCAGTACTTCACGGATGCCGCCGCGGTGGACCCCGATAGCTACGAGGCGCGCCTGGGCTTGGGCCTTGCGTATGCCAAGGCGGGCGATCCGGAGATGGCGGTGGCGGCCCTTGAGGCGTGCGTTAGGGTGCGGCCGGACAGCCACGAGGCGCTTTGCCACCTGGGCGCGGCGTATCGGTCAGCCGGCCAGACCGACGCCGCCATCGCTGCCTACGAGCGCGCGGTGCGCCTTAGGCCGGAGTACGCCCCCGCACGAGAGGCGCTCGTCGCGCTGAGTCCCCACTCCCCGGCCCTCCGCAGCCGCGGGGATGCCGGCGTGCTTGGCGCCTGCCCCGTGTGTAACACCCCCATCCCGGCAGTGCCGGTTGGCAAGCTCTGCTCCCTCTGCGGCCTGAACCTGGCGGGCATACACGGCGGCTTTGTCAAGGTCGTTCGGGATGGGCGGGACGGTCAGGGGTTTGCCTGCGCGGCCTGCGGCGGCCCGGTGGACCGCGTGGACGGCGTTTGCCCTCGCTGTGGAACCAACCTGCTCACCGGAACCCGCCTTCAGACCGTGGAAGGCCAAGATAGCGATAGCCATCCTCCCCCCATCGGGCCCAACATGTCTTGGCACCGCGAGGCCATCCCGCCGATCCACCTGCGCGTGCTCGCCGTTCTGATCGATGGCGTTGCCCTTGGCCTGGTTGGCGAGCTCATCGCCGCGCTGTTGGGCGTTCCGCAGGGGCTGTTCTGGGTGGTGCTGATCGGCCTTGAGGTGGGGTTCCTGGCCAGATACGGCGCCACGCCCGGCAAGATGTGGTGCGGCATGAGCGTAGACATGGTGGACGGCTCAGACGTGGCGTTGGGGCCCGCGATGGTCCGAACCACGCTCAAGTGGCTCTTTCCCGCGGCGCAGTCCTGGCTTGTGATAATGGCGCTGTCGTCTCACAGCCCGGTGGTGGCAAGCATGCGCGCGGGGGCGGAGGCGTGCCGCGGCGCCAGCCCGCTTGCGCCCGTGTTTCTGGTACAGCTCGCCGTTGCCAAGGCCATTCACATCCAGGGCCTGGAAGACGTAAGCCTTCCGCTGGCCGCGTTGGGCATGCTAGTGAACACATCCGTAGCGCACGCTTGGGCGCTCTTCACCCCGCTGCGACGAACTCTGTACGACTATATAGCTGGCACGCTGGTTACCGGCGGCGGCCGGTGAGGCAACCTGCGGGAGGTCACGATGTCAGCCGAAACGGCCAACGCGGGCGTGTGGGGCGTGGTGCTGGCCGCTGGCGAATCGCGCCGCATGGGCTCGCTCAAGCAACTTCTCCCTTACGGCAACGTTACTATGGTAGAGGCCGTTGTCGATGTGCTGCTATCTGCGCAGCTGCAGGGCGTGTTGGTGGTGCTGGGCCACCAGGCGGAGCGCGTGTACGGCGCCGTGCAGCATCTGCCAGTGCGCTGCGTGATCAATCCGCGCTATCCGGAGGGGATGCTGACGTCCGTGCAGTGCGCTGTGAGGGCGCTCCCGAAGGCGTTCGGGATCTGCGTGGCCCTGGTTGACCAGCCAGCGGTTCCAGCAAGCGTGGTGAGGGCGGTGGCCGAGAGGGTGGCAGCTGGCGCGGAGGGGATTGTGGTGCCGGTGCACGCTGGGCGCCGTGGGCATCCGGTGGCGATCAACTTGCAACGGTACCGGGATGAGGTCCTGGGCCTGCCAGCGAGCGAGGGCCTCCGCATGTTGCTGCAGCGCCACCCGAACGACGTGGCCGAGGTGAATGCAGACACGAGCGCAGTCCTCCGAGACGTGGACCTGCCGGACGATTACGCACGCGAGGTGGACCGGCTGAATCAGAAAGGGCTTGCCGACGAGCATTTCGGCTGAGACGCACGGGATTGCGGTCCCCACAGTTGCCAAGCTGTTGGTTGGGGAGAGGAGCGGCAGATGGCGGCACGGTTGCGGGTGTCGATGGGTGTGGAGCTGGCCCTGGCTGTAGCGTTGGCGTGGGCGGGGCTCCTGTTCACCGTGGGCGTGGCCGGCGAGAGGCCCACGGGCGTTGTGGCCGGGCGGGTGCTGACTGCCACAGACATGCCCATTCAACAAGCGCGTGTCGTCATCACCTCGTACGACAAGAAGACAGGCCAGGTGTTCACCGCCCGAACTCGCACCGATGACCTCGGTCGCTTTCGCTTGGCGAACGTGCCCGCGGGGGTGCACTCGATATCCTCGCACTGCCCGGGGTTCAACGCGGCCGCGCTGGAGAACCTGCACGTCCGAGAGGGCAGCAACCCACCCATCTACCTCCGCATGAGCGTGCGGCAGCCAGAGGTCTCCATCGGCTTCACCAGGCGCGAGTTCGTGGCAGGTGCGAAGCCCAGAATCCAGCTGTTCGGCGCGGCAAAACCGCCCGCATCCGTGGTGATGCGCCTGTACCCCGCCGACCTGGCCGCCCAAATCCGCTCCGGCAAGCCGCTGACCGACCTGGACGGCACGACGCCCGACAGCGGAACCCCGTTGGCAGAGTGGCAGGTGGCGGTGCGCCAAACCGACGAGGACGGTAACTTCTACCGCACCATCTCCGTGCCAACAACGCGCGCGGGCGGGTACCTGGTAAGCGCCACCCTGGCCAGGGTCCACAGGCGCTTCTGGATCTTGGTTACCCCGCTGGGGCTCGCGGTGAAGGCGGCTCCGGAGAAGAGCCTGGTGTACGCGGCCTCGCTGCCGGCCGGAAGGGCCGCCCCGGGCGTTCGCGTGGAGGCGTGGGCGAACGGACGGAGGCTGTGGGAGGGCACCACTGGCGACGACGGCACCACAACATGGCCTCGGGGCCTGCCCCAAGAGAACGCCACGTTCCTGGTACATCGCTCCGACGGGATAGCCTTCGCCAACGCCGCCCAGCCCCATCCCAACCAGTTCCACTGCTATCTGTACACAGACCGCCCGGTGTATCGCCCCTCGCAGCGGGTGTATATCCGCGGAGTGCTGAGGCGCATAAGGACCGGCGGCTACGAGGCCGCAGCTGGCATCCCCGTTTCGGTGGAGGTGAAAAACCCGGAAGACAAGACGCTGAAGGCGTTCGGCACGGCCACAAGCTCGTTTGGCACCTTCAGCGGGCAGGTGGAGCTGCCGAACGAGCCCGTTTTGGGCGGCTACACCATTGAAGCGAAGGCAGGCGGCGAGACGCACACGGCCTTCTTCGAGGTGCAGGAGTACCGCAAGCCGGAGTACCAGGTCTACGTTTCCTTCCCCAGGCCGTACTTCGTCGGCGGCGAGCCGCTCAGGGCAACCATCACGGCCCGCTACTACTTCGGCGCGCCGGTGGCGGGTGCTGGCGTTACCTACTCCATCCGCCGTCAGCCCTATCTGCTTTGGGAACCGGAGGACCCTGACGAGGCTCTGTACCGCGAGGATATCGGACCTGGCGCGGCGGACATGGGCTGGTACGGCGGCTACGGCGAGTTCATCACCTCCGGAGAGGCAACCACGAACGAGAACGGAGAGGTCTCGATCAGCATCTCCACCAGGGGCCTGGATCAGCCGCAGCAGTACGTGGTGGAGGCCAACGTCACGGACATAAGCAACCGAACTGTCACCGGCATGGGGTACGTGCCTGTAAGCCCTAGCCTGTTTCGCTTGTCCGTTATGCCGGTCTCCTGGTTGTACACCCCAAGCCAATCTGTTGACGTGAGGGTGCGCGCCGCCGATCTCCAGGGAAAGGTTGTTCCCAACGCCCGCGTGCACGTGCAGGCGGACTTGGTGAAGTGGAGCCACGACAAGGCGACGTACCGGTTTGTGCGGGCGGCGGACGGCACCACGAACGCCCGCGGCGCGGCGACCGTGACACTGGGCCTCCTTCCCGCCGGCCTGTACCGGCTGACGGCCACCGCCCAAGACAGCAAGGGCACCCTGGTGAAGGCGGAGGGCTCGCTGTGGGTGTCCGGCGAGGAGGGGCTGTGGGGTGCGGAGACCGGCGCGGCGGACCTGGAGCTGGTGCGCAACAAGAGCGTCTACCGCCCCGGCGAGACGGCGAGAGTCCTCATCACCACCAAGGCGAAAGGGGTCTCCGCGCTTGTCACCGTTGAGGGCAGACAGCTCTTTGGCCACCAGGTGGTCTCGCTGAGCGGTGGTGGCCGGGTCATCGAGGTGCCGCTCACCGAGCGCCACATGCCAAACGTTCACCTCAGCGTGTGCGTGGCCTCCGGCAGCTCGTTCGTGCAGCAAGACGTGTCGCTGAACGTATCGGCGGCAAGCCAGCTCCTGCAGGTCCGGATCGCCGCGGACCGCAGTCGGTACAAGCCGGGGCAGCGGGCCACATATCGGCTCGACGTGCGGGATAGGCAGGGCAGGCCCGTTCGCGCAGAGCTATCGCTGGGCGTTGTGGACGAGGCTGTGTACGCGGTCCGCCGGGATCAGACGCCAGATATCCGTCGCTTCTTCTACGGCCCATTCGAGAGCGCGGTGATGACGTCCACCAACATGTCGGAGTATTACGCCGCTGGCGCCGACAAGATGGGCGCGGACGTGAACGTGCGGAAGTATTTCCCAGACACGGCGTTCTGGTCCCCCTCCGTCCTCACGGACGAGCGGGGCGCCGCCGTGGTTTCGTTCATAATGCCGGATTCGCTCACCACTTGGCGAGCCACGGCCAGGGCCGTTACGGTTTCCACGGAGGTTGGCTCTGCCATCGGTACCGTGCTGTGCACCAAGGACCTGATCATACGGCCGGCGCTGCCCCGCTTCTTCATGGAGCGCGATAGGGTTGTGATTGGCGCCAGCGTGCACAACTACACATCTTCGCCCCAGCGCGTGAGAGTGTCGATCAGCGCGCCGGCCCTCGTCGCAGATATGCGCCCCACCGTGCTGTACGTAGGTGCGAACTCCGTGCAGCGGGTGGAATGGGAGGTTGCTCCGAAGGCCGCTGGCACCGCAGTTGTGCGGATGTACGCAGCGGCGGTTGCACCACCCTCTGACGGCACCGACCCTCCCAGCGACGCGGTGGAGGTGCAAGTGCCCGTGCTGCCCCACGGCTTGGAGTATGTGGATAGCCACGCCGGTGAGGTGGCGTCGTCCGACACGTTCGCCCTCACGCTGCCTCCGGACGCCCTTGCCACGCCTCGCGAGCTCACGGTCTCACTGTCGCCATCGGTTGCCTCCGCCGCATTGGGCGTGCTGGAAGGGCTTCGCCGGTATCGCTACGAGTCCGCGGAGGGCATAATGGACGTGCTGCTGCCGGACGTGGTGATGAGCCGTGCGCTCCGCGAGATGGGCCTGAACCGCCCGGAGGAAGCCGGGCGTCTGCGGACGTTGGTTGAGCACGACCTCAGAATCGTATACCGCCTGCAGCACGAGGATGGCAGCTGGGGATGGTGGGAGTTCGATCCGCCCGACGGATGGATGACCGCGTACGTGCTGTACGGCCTCATCCGCGCGCGAGAGGCCGGCTTTGACGTCCAGCGCGACGTATACAACAACGCCGTGCACGCAACCGAACTGGCGGCGCAGAACGAGGTGAACCCAGACAAGCTTGCCACCATGGTGTACGTCCTTGCGCTGGCCGGACAGACGCCGCGCCCGCAACTGGAGCGGCTGCTTCGCGGCGTGAACTCGCTGCAGAACTACAGTATCTCCCTCTTGATCCTGGCATTGGAGGCGTCCGGCAACCACCAGCGCGCGCTGTCGCTTGTGCCGCGTTTGGTGCGCGGGGCAGTGCAGACCGGAACCACCTGCTCGTGGCCCGAGACGTTCCCGTGGGGCTTCTACTCCTGCAACGAGTACGAGACCACTGGCTACGCCATACGCGCGCTCCTCAAGGCCGACCCACCCAACCCGTGCATCCCAAAGGCTGTTAGGTGGCTCATGCTGCGCCGCCGTGGCGACCGCTGGTCCGCCAACTACGACACCGCGGCCATCATCTACGCGCTCGCCGACTACCTCACCGTCGCAGAGCGCGAGCGGCCGTCCTACACTGCCAGCGTGGAGGTGAACGGTCAAACCGTGCGCACCCTCAGCTTTGGCCCAGACGACGTGCTGAAGCCGGAAGTGGACATAAAGGTGCCCGCCAGTCTGCTGCGGACTGGCGCCAACAGGGTAACCGTGAGCAAGAACGGCGCGGGCCCGCTGTACTACACCGCCATGCTGCGTTGGTTCAGCGGCCAAGAGGATATCCCACAGCGGTCCGGCCCCGTCTCAATCAGGCGGACGTACCACAGGCTGGTTCTGCATAAGAAGCTGAATGGCACGCTTGAGTATGCCCCCAGGCCGCTGGGCCCGCGCGTTGCCCCCGGTGACCTGCTGCAAGTGCAGCTAGACGTGGTTGCGCCACGCGACGCGCAGTACCTGGTTGTTCAGGACCACATCCCGTCCGGCTGCGAGCTGGTGGGGGCGCTTGAGGCAGAGCGCGGGTCCGTAGCCGCATCGCGAGACGAATGGGGGTACTGGTGGTCCGGCCAGCAGTTTGGGGATGCCACGGCCACGTTCTACCTGCGCTACGTGTCGAAGGGGACGCAGACCATCACGTACACCGTGCGGCCCGAGCTGGCAGGCGAGTTCCACGTGCTGCCTGCGCGCCTAACTGGCCTGTACGAGCCGGACCTGGCGGCGAACTCGGCGGAGATGCGGCTGGCCGTGACGCGGAGGTGAGCGGTGCACAGAGGCATTGCACGCGGCGCGGCGCTGGACCTCTTGGTGGCGGCACTATGCGTTGCTGCGTTGGCTGCAGCTTGGATCGGCCTGGCTGGCGCGCGCCCCGTCCCACTGGGCTCTTACTGCACGTCGCTGGTGCCGCGGACGCCCGCGCAGCTGGCCAACATCATGCGCGCGGCTCGTGCGGTTGATGGCACCAGGGTGGCCCCCGGGCAGCTCTTCTCGTTCAACGCTCGTGTGGGCAACTGCAGTCCCGGAAACGGATATGTGCCGGCACCCACGCTCATCAACGGAGAGCTGAAGCCGGCCTCTGGCGGGGGCGTTTGCCAGCTCTCGTCCACGCTTTACAACGCCGCCCTGCTGGCCGGGCTTCCTATCGTGGAGCGGCATGCTCACAGCCGGCCCGCCTCATCCGTGCCCGTTGGGCTGGATGCCACCGTGTTCAGCCCAGACCTCGATTTGAGGTTCCGCAACAACACGAGTTCGGAGCTCGTAGTTCGGGCCTCCGCAGCGGGTGGGATGCTGGTGTGCCAGGTGGTGGGACGGCGTGGGCCTGGATGGCGAGCCACGGTGAGAACGGAGACAACGCCGGTCCGCGACGCTGGCGGGCCGGCCATCCGCGTGCGGACCTGGCGCACCACCACTGCACCTGGCGGGGTGGCGACGGAAGAGCTGATGTCCGACGACGTGTACCACCCGTAGGAACCCGGTGCAAGCGGCGCAGTTGGCAAGGATGCGGTTGGCAGCCTGCCATCCTTGCCTCCCACCGCACGCCCCCACCCCGCTGGCCCACACGCGTCAGGATTCGCCTAGAGTGAGGGGACGTGGCTCAGGGCCGCCCTCACCCCGGGCTCGCAACCGATAGCAACCCCGGCTGGTGATGCCTCGGCTAATGTGCCCCGGCCTTCAGATGCGCCATGGGGTCTGCCGGTCCGTGACCGTGACCAAGCGCCAGCCCATGCCTAATGGCGATGGTGATGAACTGCTTTGCCGCGCTAACCGCCTCTGGCACATCCGCCCCCTTCGCTAGATTGGCAGCGATGGCGGAAGCGAAAACGCAGCCGGTTCCGTGGGTGTGGGGCGTGTCGAACCGCTCACCGCGCAGGCGGTGGAAGCTGTGGCCGTCGTACAGCAGGTCGCACGGATCGCCCTCGAGATGGCCACCCTTCACCACCACGTAGCGCGGCCCAAGCGCGTGAATGGCACGTGCGGCGGCTTCCATGGTGGCCGCGTCCGCCACGCCGAAGCCGGACAGCGCAGCTGCCTCGTGCAGGTTGGGGGTTACCACCAGCGCAAGCGGCAGTAGCCTGGACTTCACCGCATCCACAGCTGATGGCTGCAGCAATGGCGAGCCGCTCTTGGACACCATTACGGGGTCCACCACCAGCTTCTCAAGCTTGTGCGCCTGCACCCGCTCCGCAACCGCCTCAACAATGGCTGCATTGGCGAGCATCCCCGTCTTCACGGCGTCCACGCCGATATCGTCAACCACCACGTCGATCTGCCGCGCCACAAAGCTCGGGTCAAGCTCCACCACCCCGTACACGCCTGTGGTGTTCTGCGCCGTCAGGGCGGTGATCGCCGTCATTCCAAACACGCCCAGGGCGGAGAACGTCTTCAGGTCGGCCTGTATCCCCGCCCCGCCACCGGAGTCCGACCCAGCAATCGTGAGGGCTCTAGGTATGCTCACACCACCATCTCCTGCATATCCGACCAGTTTGGTCCGTATTTCACATCTACCTTTACCCTCACGCGCAGCGGATAAGCCCCCTCCATCTCCTCCCTAACCATGCGAGCGGCCTCGCCGACCCGTGCTTCAGGAACCTCCAGCAGCAGCTCGTCGTGTACCTGAAGCAGCAGCTGCGCGGGGGAGCCCTCTCGCTTGATTCGCGCGTCCAGGCGAACCATGGCCAGCTTGATGATGTCCGCCGCTGTGCCCTGGATCGGACTGTTCACCGCGGCCCTTTCGGCAAACGAGCGTATGTTCCGGTTGCCGGACGTTAGCTCCGGTATGTAGCGGCGCCGGCCGAGAAGGGTGGTAACGTACCCTTTGGCCTTGGCCTCCTCAACGGTCTCTTTGATGTACCGCTGCACCCCCGGGAACCTGGCGAAGTACCCCTTGATGAACTGGTGGGCGGCGGCCACCGGAATGCCTAGCTCCCGAGACAGGCCGAAGTCCGTCATCCCGTACAGCACAGCGAAGTTGACCGCTTTGGCCCGCCTTCGCATCTCCGCAGTAACCGCCTCGTGGGGAACGCCGAATATGGTGGCGGCGGTGTGCGTGTGGATGTCCTCGTCCGCCTCGAAGGCACGTACAAGCTCCGGCTCGCCCGTTATGTGGGCGAGGATGCGAAGCTCAATCTGCGAGTAATCCGCCGAAAGCATCACGTTACCCGGCGAAGCAACGAACGCCCTGCGGATCTCCCTGCCCACCTCCGTGCGGATGGGGATGTTCTGCAGGTTGGGGTTGCTGGAGGAGAGGCGACCGGTGGCGGTGACAGCCTGGTTGAGGCTGGTGTGCACACGCCCGGTGTCTGGGTCGATGAGCTGCGTGAGGGCGTCCACATACGTCGATTTCAGCTTGGTTAGCTCGCGGTAGGCGACTATCTTGCCCGCGATCGGGTGCTCGGCTGCCAGGGACTCCAGCACCTCCGTGTCGGTGGAGAGGCCTGTTTTGGTCTTCTTGCCCACCGGCAGCTTCAGCCGCTCGAAGAGGACGCTTTGCAACTGCTTGGTGGATGCAACGTTGAATGCCACGCCGGCCAGGGAGTGGATCTCGCCCTCCAGCTGCCTAATCCGCTCCGCCAAGCTGACGGAGAGCGACGCCAGAACCTCCTTGTCAACAAGCACGCCGCGGCACTCCATCTCCGCCAGCACCCGTATCAGCGGATGCTCTATGTCGGCGTACAGCTCCCACAAGCCGTCGGAGCGGAGGCGTTTCTCCAGCACCTGGGCAAGCTCTCGGGTGGCGCTGGCCTCAGCGCCAAGCCGGACCAAAGCCTCCTCGTCCGTCTCCGCGCCTGCCAAAAGCCCCCTGCCAGATGCCTGAACCTGTGGAATCTCCAACCCAAGGAGCTCCTGCGCCAGGGCACCGAGGCTCTGCCCGTTTCGGCCCGGGTTGAGCACGTACGCGGCGATCATCGTATCCATCCAGGCGGCAACCTCGGCGACACACAGATCGGACCCGCTGGGAAGGTACCGACCTAGCGCCTGGAGCAGCCGCTTCAGGTCATGGGTTACCAGCCGGCGGCAAGAGCCGCTGAGAAACGGGCGAAGCTCTGGGACGGCATCCGCGGGGATGTAGAACGTGGTTCCCGGGTCGCCGTGCAGCACCAGGCCGAGCACGGGACTGCGCAGGGGGTCTTGCCCATCCAGGTGGAGGGCCGCCGCCACCGATTGGCAGGTGGAGAGCGCGGAGAGGGCGTCGGCGATGTTGCTGCCCTCGGTGCGCACGGGGGTAGCCATGTGTGTGGCCGGCGGCGTAGGTGCGGCGGTCTGGGGTGCGGGCGGCGTCATCGCCTCCAGCCGTGCAAGGAGGCTGCGGAACTCGAGCCGGGAGAAGAGGGCGCGCACGGCGCCTATGTCCGGCGGCTGAACCTGGCACTCTGCAACCGGCAGCTGGCAAGGCGAGTCGAGGTTGATCGTACACAGGTGCTTGGACATCCGTGCCGCCTCCGCGCCAGCCCTAAGCAGCTCACGTACGCGCGTCTCCTTCACGTCGTCCAGGTGCGCTAGCAGGTTCTCCAGCGTTCCGAACTGGGCAAGGAGCTTGGCTGCCGTCTTCTCGCCGATCCCCTTAACCCCCGGCACGTTATCGCTTGGATCGCCGCGGAGGGCCTTGAAGTCCACCATCTGGTCCGGGCGCAGGCCAAATCGCTCCTGCACCGCATCGGAGTCGTACAGCATGGTGTCTGTTACGCCGCGTCTGGTGGTCATTACGGTGATGTCTGGACCCACCACCTGGAGCTCGTCCAAGTCGCCGGTGACGATGAGGACGGAGTACCCCTCGTCTCGTGCACGGACGGCCATGGTGGCCACGCAGTCGTCGGCTTCGTAGCCAGGGAGCTCAAGCATGCGGATTCGGAGGGCGCGCACCACCTCCCGAGCCAGCGGAACCTGCCGGCTCAGGTCGTCTGGCGTGGCGGGGCGGTGGGCCTTGTAGTCGCTGTAGGCTTCGTGGCGAAACGTCTTGGCCTTGGCGTCAAAGGCAACCACAATGGCCGCTGGTTTCTCTTCCTCCAACAGCCGAAGCAGCATGGTTGTGAAGCCGTAGACGGCGTTGGTGGGGAGGCCCTCTGAGGTGGACAGGTACGGCATGGCGTAGAAGGCCCGGTACAACAGGCTGTTGCCGTCGATCGCCACGAACTTGGGTTTGCTCATTTTGTGCAAGGCGAGACTGTGCGGGCGGCGCTACTGGTTCGGCAGCGCTCCGACTATGGGCAGCAGGCGTTTGTCGAGAAGCAGGTTGGCCGCGGGCGGCAAGCGGTTGAGGCTGCTATCGTCATCCAGCAAGGAGCTAAGGGGGCCGCGAGCGGAGAAGTCCTTCACTTTGGGCTCCCCCTGTATGCCGCCCTGTCTGGCTGCCAAGATCAGGGCATCGTGCCACCCTCCGAGGCGGTCCACAAGGCCATTTGCGAGCGCCTGCCTGCCGGTGAAGACGCGCCCATCGGCCAAGGCGAGCACCTTGCTGCGCGGCATGTGGCGACCCTCGGCCACCGCGCTGACGAACTGATCGTACACGTCCATGACGGTGGTTTGCAGCAGCTTGCGCTCCTCGGGCGTCATCTGGCGGGCGAAGTTGCCGATGTCCTTGAACTTGCCGCTCTTGATGACGTTGAGGGCAACGCCGTACCGCTTCATCAGCGCGGCAACATCCGGCAGCTCCATGATGACGCCGATGCTGCCGGTGAGGGTGGACCCGTTGGCCACGATGTAGTTGGCGGCGCTAGCGGCGTAGTAGCCTCCGGAGGCGGCCACGTCGCCCATGGAAACCACAATCTTCTTGCGCCCCCGCGTTGCGATGCGGCGAACCTCCTGGCATATCTCCTGCGACGCCGCGGCGCTTCCGCCAGGGCTGTTGATCCGCAGGAGGATCGCCTTGACGCTGGGATCTTGCTCCGCGGCCCTAAGCTGCCTCACAACGGTCTCCGAGCCGGCCCCCCCGCTGAGGAGCCCTGCGCCGGAGCCCGAGATGAGGCCAGTGATCCGGACCACGCCGACCTTGGGAGATGCGTCGGTGAGAGCACGGCCGAAGAGCCATACAGCGAGGACGAGGAAGAGAAGCAACCAGGGCGCACACCCTAGGGCGGCACCCCAAAAAACGGCCCTGTTGTTGCGCATGCTACCCCTCTGAAGCGCGGGCCCGCCCGGCGGTGCCCGCCAACGTTGACACGCGCGGGGCCCGTTGGTATACTGAGAGGGCGTGGAAGCCGAAGTGGCGGAACGGCAGACGCGGCGGTCTCAAAAACCGTTGGGGCAACCCGTGTGGGTTCGAATCCCACCTTCGGCACCATCGGCTGGGCTCGCCAGGGCGCCGGCCCAATTAGCTGCCTTTCGCGCGGACCCAACGTGCGTCTGCGCACCGCATTATAGCACCCCAGGAGTCGCTCTGTCAAAGATGAAGAAGGCGCGTTCGCCTCGGGCTATGGACCCGCCTCCCGCCCCTGCTCCTTCACGGCCAAGGCGCTTTCTGGACAAGAACCTTGGTCCTGTTGAGCGAATGGTTAGGGCCATTATCGGCGTCGCCATCATGGCCATCGGGCTTCTCTACTTTGACGCTCAGCGGGTTAACGGCGTCGGCCTCATCTTTGTGCTTGTGGGGTTTCTCGTGTTCCTCGAGGCGCCACTTAGCTGGTCCCCCGTGGCGGCGCTCAGAGGCAGATCCACCTACGAGAAGGACTCCTAGCTGGCGCCGGATGCTCGCGTTACGCTTTCCATAAGCGCCTTGATGGCGTGATGCACCTGCTCGGCATCTTGGCCCGGGTTCTCGTATACCTCCGCCAGCTTTTCCTGCAGTAGCCCCTGAAGCCAGCTAGACGACGTACGCTCGCTTGTCTCCTGCCGCCCGGCGTGGCCTGAATCCGCATCTGATGCGTTTGCCTGCCACTCCTCCAGCAAACGGCGCTTCCAGCCGGCGCGCTCTCGGCGGTTGCGCTGGGCCACCTGCTTCACGCTGGCATAGTCCACCCCCGCCGCGGTAACGGCCTCCGCCCAGCTGCCGAAATGCTCTTTCCGCCTGGCCGTTGCGTACAGCGACAGGTATTTCCGCCTGATGACGGCGGGCGAGAGGTCCTCCCCCTCCTGGTGAAGGCGTCGGATCTCGGCCAGGATCCGCTCTTGGGTCCACTTGGTAACCTTCTCCGCACGGCGCGCCTTGCCGATCGCGGCCACCTGCTCGTAGTCGATCCCCGCCGCCTGCACCGCGGCCCGCCAGCTGCCGAAGTAGCGTATAGCGGCGGATGTTAGCCTGCTATCGATCGCCTCCATCCGCCCTTGTGTGATGTCAATGCCAGCCGAGTGAAGCCTGCTGATCTCGCTGGCTATCAGATCTGGTGACCATTTCCTCTTGCTCATCGGGCTTTCCGGACCTTCTCGATCACCTGCCGCAGATCCGCCAGTTTGAACGGCTTCGGCAAATAATCGAACACACCAAGGCGCCACGCCTCCACGGTGTTATCCACACTCGCGTAGGCGGTCATGATGACAACCTTGGTACCAGGGTGCTCCTCGTTTACCACCTTGAGCATGTCGATGCCGGTTGTTCGCGGCATTTTGTTGTCGGCCAGCACCAGGTCGAACTGGGCCTCTTGCATCTTGAGCAGGCCCTCATGTGCCGATGGGACGGCCACAACCTCATGGCCCTCCAGTTGCAGCAGTGAGCCCAGCACATCAAGCAAGCTGCGGTCGTCATCAACCAGCAGGATGCGGATCGGCCTGTCCGCCATTTACACCATCCTCTCCAACAGGCAGCCTCACGGTGAAGGTGGTTCCGCCCGGCCCGCTTGTCACCGATATGTTGCCGCCGTGTTCCTCCACAATCTTGTGGGTTACAGACAGGCCCAGCCCATAGCCATCGCCCACCTCCCGCGTGGTGAAGAACGGGTCGAACACCTTGTCCAAATGCTCAGGGGCAATGCCGGTGCCCGTATCGGCGATCTCCACCACCGCCGCGCCACCCTCGCAGCGGCCGGTTATCTTCAGGTCCCCACCGTTTGGCATTGCGCGGATGGCGTTATCGATCATGTTGGCGAAAGCCTGCGCCAGGTGGTCCTCCTGACCGCGAACTTGGCACCCCTGAAGCCTCAGATCGAGCTGGACGCGCACGCCGTTCCGCTCCGCGTCGCGCGCCAGCCCGGCGAGGGCCTTGCGCACGGCGGCGTCTAGGTTGCAGGGACCCATCGTCGCGCTTCCGCGTGGCTCCAAGCTGAGCAGTTCGCCCACGATGCCTGCCACCCGATCGCTCTCCTCAACCACCGCCTGCAGGAACTTGCGCTTGGCCGGGCAGGTCTCCATCTCCAGAAGCCGCTCGGCGGACATCGAGATGGTTGCCACAGGGTTGTTGATCTCGTGGGCCACGCCAGCGGCCAGAAGCCCTATCGACGCCAGCTTTGCCGACCGGATGAGGAGCTGGTTCTTGGCCTCAATCTCCTCAACCATGTGGTTGAACGAGCGGCCGAGGTCCTCCAGCTCATCTCCGGAGCTGATGGATGCGCGGGCGGACAGGTCGCCGTTCTCCACGCGTTTCATGGCGGCCCTCAGGTGCGAGAGCGGAGAGCTCACCAGCACATGCAACGTAACCAGCAGGGCTAGGCCCACCAGCAGCAGCGTGGCCCCCCCGGTGAGCAATAGGCGCTGGCGGCTCAGGGCCAGCTGGCGGTGCGTTTCGGAGGCGCGTAGATCCACCTCGAGGTAGCCGAGGTAGGGCCTATCCTCGTGGCATGACACGCAGCGCGGGCCGCCTTGTATTGGCCTCACGGCGCGATAGACCCAGTCTGGCCCCATTCGCCCCACGGTGTTGCCGGTGCGCGCGGCCTCCCTCCGCAGCAGCGCGACCTCTGGCGTATTGGAGCGAAACGGGCGACCGGCTGACATCCATGCCTTGCCCTCGTAGTTCACAACGCGGATCCGCTGCACGTCTGGCAGCTTTGATATCTCGCGGAGGAGCCGGAAGACGGGGGCGGGATCCCCCTGCACCATGGCGAGGCGAAGGCTTCGCTCTGCCACTGAGGCGAACGTAGCCGCGGACCGGTCGGTTCGGCCGTATACGTATCGCTCCACGGCGTCGAGGCTGAAGCAGGCGTAAACGGCGAACCCAGCCATCAGAACAACCGCCACTGGCAGCAGAACTTTGGACTTGATGCTGAGGCGTCTAGCGCGCTGGCGGCCGCGTGTTCCCTCGGCGAGCTGGGCTGTCATATCCACAAGCTATTGTGAACCATGTCACGTACACTGTCAAGCGCGTATGTTAAGCTCGGGTTATAAATGCGGCTCGCCGTTTCGGACCGGCGCTCACGCTAGTCAGGCTTGCCGGGGGTACGGACACCTCCTGCAGCTGACCCCATCCCACAGACCGCCTCTCTCACCGGATTGGAGGAAGGGCTACGGCTGAGGGGAACCACGGACGGGGCACTTGGCTTGCACTGACGGTTGTGTCACCAGCTCCCCATTCGCCCTCCAGCAGGCGACGAGGGAGCTGTGCAGGCGGGCCAGGAGCCCCTCGAGGTTCGGGGAACAGACCGGGGTGGCAGAGGGAAAGAGGTGGAGCTACTGGTCCCTGGCTTGAGGATGGGGCCTGCCGAACATACGTGCCTCCTGTGGAGGAACAAAGCACCGGGGCCTGGTGGCATGGCTACGCACCACGCCATCCAGGCCCCATGGCATCCGCGACGCTGGCTTTACAGTGTGATCAACCCAAGCGCCGCCTTCAGGATCACCGTCACGTCGCTTAGGGTCACCTTGCCGTCCGGAGCGCCGATCGGGTACACGTCCGCCGCCTGGATCTGATCAGGCGTTGGCTGCGTCAACTGGAGCGCTATCTTCAGCGCTATCTGCACGTCGTTCACGCGCACCGCCCCGTCGCCGTTCACGTCGCCCAGCTTCACCGGGGTGCGCGGGACGAACGTGAGGTCTGGGCTGGTGGCGCTGTCCAAGCCCTCCAGCTCAGAGGTAACCCGGAAGTGGTAGGTCTGGCCGGTCTTCAGCCCGTTGAGGGTGAACTGATGCACCAGGCCGCCCTTGGACGTGGCCTTCTGGCCGTAGCTCGTGTCGGTGCCGAACTCCAGCGTGTTGAGGCTGGTTTCCTGCTCCGTGGTCCATTGTATGGTCACGCTGTCGGGCCCAATTCTCACCACCTGGGGCGGCTGAGTGAAGAACACGCGGTCCCTAGCCGGAGACATCGCCAGCTCCATGGCCGTGGCGGTTGGGATGGCTTGCCCCTTGTTGGGATCGCGGACGAAGCCGTTCAGCCACAGCTTGCCGGGCTCCGGGGCAGTGGCATACAGCAGGTAGCTCACGTCCGTGCCGACAACGTCGGGCTGGGTGAGCTTGGTGCCGTCCGCCGCCCGCTTCTGCTTGGTGGTTAGCGTGGCCAACACCGGGTCTTGCGGAACGCCGGAGGCGCCAGGCCCGAAGCCGTCGATGATCCTGCCGGTGACGCTGGGGGCGGTTCCGTCGGGAAGGCCCATCAGCTTCACGCGCGCCACGCTTCTGGACGAGGTGTTGGCGCCCAGCAGCGAGACGAACAGGTACCTGTTGTCGCCCTCCTTCACGAACTCGACGTTAGCGGGCGAGTTCACGTTGGCGGGCGGGATGGCGGTGCCGTCGTTCTGGATGATAAGCGGGACTCCGGGCCCGGTTGACCTGCCGCCGTAGGCCGTGTCGTTGAACTCGAGGCCGGTGCCGGTGGCAGTGGCTGGGAAGCACCATATCCGCGCTGGGTTGGTGTAGTGAACCGCCCAGTAGGAGTTGCCCAGGTCGTCAACCGTCACGGCCTGCACGTAGTTGCCGGCGGGATCCAGCTTATCGGTGGCAACGTTGTCCTTGGGGAACAATGCGCTGGCCCAGGCACGGTGCCAGGTGCCTCCCGCGTTGTTCCACACGTCTGCGTGCTGGCCCATGGCCATATACACCCACGTGACGCCCTGGCGGGTCTGCACACACAGGCCGCGGTTGGAGCCGCCCATGGCCGAGCCGTTGGTGCCGGCGTCGTCCGTAACGGCGAAGAGCAGGCGGAGCGCGGCGTTCTGGGCGGACGTATCGCCGCCGTCCGGGGCGCCGCCAACGGTGCCGCCGGGAGCCGCGTACACTCGCGGCGCGGAGGACGGGCCACCTTCTGGCTCGCCGCTCAGCACGTACAGCGCGTCGGTGTCCGGGTCAAAGTACAGGCTCTGGATGAACCCCAGGCCCGTCTTGCCGGTGGCGTCCACGGGGGCGGTAATCAGGCCGGTGTCCGTGAAGTTGGACGTGGCGCCGGGGGTATTGGGATTCGCGGAGCTGGCTATGGGCTGCAGCTTGATGGCGGCCACGCCCCTGGTTCCGTTGGCCCGACCGTCGCCGGTGGTGAGGTTGCCCCTGGCGATGTAGAGGATCTGTCGCTTGGCATCGTAGGCGATGTCGCGCTCGTTACCAACCGTGGCGGCGAACAGGTCGGACGTCTGGTCGAGGATAGCCCCGGTGTTGTCGTTGGCCATGTCCAGCACGTTGAAGCCGCGCAGGAACGTGTAGTGAATGCCCGATGAGCCGGTGGTGAAGGTTACGTCCGCGCTCACAAGGTCTGCAAAGCCCGTGGCGGTGGCGGTTACCCTTACGTGGTAGGTGGTTGAGGGCAGCAGCCCGGTGAGCACCACTTGCTGGCTGGCGCGCTGATCCGCCACGGCCACCTGGCTTCCGTAGCTGGTGGTGGTGCCATACTCAACCTTGGCAGAAGCCGCAACGCTGGTGCTCCACGATATGGTTGCCGTGTTGCCAGTTATCGCGCTGGCGGCAGGCGCAGACACAAACGTCATCACAGCCTTGGGCGTGGCGAACGTCTGGTCCGCGGAGACGGCCGGCAGACGCCCAGACGCGGCCGACGTGACGCGGAAGTGGTACTGCGTGTCCGGAGCCAGGTTGGGCAGCGTAACCGCGTGGTCCGTTACGGCGTTGGAGTCGGTAACGACCTGGCCGTACTGGTCGTTGGGACCGTACTCCACCTTGGAGTCGGCCTGAACGTCGGTCTTCCACGTGACGGTGGCGCTGAAGCTGGTGGCTTGGACCGCGGGTCCCTCAATGATGCGCACCAGTGGATCACCGGTCTTGAACGTGGCGTCATTGGACGCCGCCGTTTGGTAACCCGTGGCGGCAGACACCACGCGGAAGTGGTACGTGGTGGCTGGCTGCAGCCCACCGATCCTCACAGAGTGCTGCTTGCCAACGCTGTCCTTGGCGGTTTGCCCGTAGCCAGGGGTATCGCCGTACTCCACCTGGCTGTCGGCGTCCACATCCGTCTCCCATACTATGGTGACGCCATCCGGGGTGACGTTGGTGACGGTAGGCCCGCTTGTGATGGTGACGGTGGGCAGAAGCGTTTGGAACGTGGCGTCTGGGCTAACGTACGGCTCCAGCCCTGGCGAGGTGGCGATGACCTGGTAATGGTAAGTGGCGCCGGGGGTCAGGCCGGTGAGCTGGACGGTGTGTTGCGTGCCAACCTTGTCCGAGCTGGCGGAGCTGCCGTAGGTGGCATCCAGACCATACTGCACCTGCACCTCCGAGAAGGTGTCTGTGGTGAGGGTGATGGTGGCGCCCGTTGAGGTGATATCCTTCACCGTTGGGCCAGCCGTAACGTTGACGCGCGGCTTGGTGGTTAGCGTGAAGGCAACTGACCTGGCCACGTCCAGCCCAGGGCCCGTTGACGTGACGCGGTAGCTGTACGTGGTGGCCGGCTGCAGGTTGCTCAGCACGATGACGTGGTCCGCCACCAGGTCGTCGGACTTGGCCTGCTGATCGAACTTGCCGGCGGTTCCGTACTCAACCAGCGAGTTGGACGGGAGGGAGGTGCTCCACACCACCGTGGCCGTGGTTGCGGTTACCGTGTAAGACGGCCCCGCGGTGATGGTAAGCGCCTGCGGCGTGGCGAAGCTTCGATCGCCGGACTCCACTGGCGAGCGCCCCGGCGCGCTGGACACCACCTTGTAGTGGTACGTGGTGCCCGGGGTGAGCGAGGACAGCTTCACGACGTGCTGCGTCACGAGGGCGGTAGAGCCCACCTCGTTTCCGTAGTCCGTGGTGGTGCCGTACTTCACCTTGGAGTCGGCGGCGACGTCCGTCGACCACGTGATGGTGACGGAGGTGGCGGTGAGCTCTGTCTCCGCGGGGGGCATGGTGATCACCACAAGCGCCTGGCTGGTGGTGAAGGTGAGGTCCCCCGACGTGAGCGTGTCTCGACCGGCAGCCGTGTTCGTTACGCGGTAATGGTAGGTGGCGTTGGCGGCCAGTCCGGTGATGACGAGCGAGTGGGTTTGGGTTGGCGTTTGGTCGGCAACGGAGCCGCCGCCGTAGCTAGCGTCCACGCCCCAATCCACCTTGCCGATGGTCGGCACGTTGGTTTGCCAGGTGATGGTGGCATCCGACGCCGTGGGGCTAGCGGTGGGCCCGTTGGTGATGGCGATGGCGTCCAGGGTCTTGAACGTTTGGCCGGCAACCATGCCCAAGGCGTTGCCCGGGTCCTCGCTGGTAACCCTGTAGTAGTAGGTGGTGCCTGCCTTCAGGTTGGTGAGGGTAATGGCCTGGTCCGTGGTGGTTTCGGTGCCGCTCACCGTTTGGCCATAAGAGGTGGTTTCGCCGTACTCCACCCGCGAGACGGTGGGGATGTCGGTGTGCCAGGTAATGGTCACCTGGTGGGACTGCACGTTCACCACGGCTAGGTCCGTTATCTGCACGGGCCTGAGCAGCGTATGCACCACGAGGTCGTCACTCACTCCCGGATCGCGGGGCGGGGCGGCGGAGGACGCCTGCAGATGGTAGTCTGTGTTTGGCGATAAGCCCTTGATCGTTACCACGTGGTTTTTGGTGGGGGTGTCGTCTTCCACGTTGGCGCCATATGCGGTGGTAGGCCCGTAGTCCACTCGCGAGGTGGAATCGACGTCCGTGGTCCAGGAGATGGTGATGTGGTCATACCCCAGGTCGGTAACGCTGGGCGGGCTGGTGATCTGAACCGTTGGCGTGGTGTTGGTTGCAACGATTCTGAGCTTGCGCTGATCGTTTTGGTCTTGGCGAACGGTGTATGAAGTGACGGCCTTCATGTTGTAGCTGGTGAAGCCGTCTGCGTTATAGTCGCCGCCGTCCTCCACCAGCGTGAGGTCCATGTTGGGGGGCAAGGAGGCGGGATCCCACGTGATGGAGACGTCTGGGTTAGACATGGTGGAGTTGAACGAAGAGGTGGAGAGGATGAGGGTCCACGTCTTCGGGTTGAACGGCTTGACGGGGGCGCGTATATCCTGCATGTAGTAGGCAGAGGTGCCTGTCTGGTTTGCAGGGCGCTGGATTCTCAAGTACACCGCCTTAGCAAACGGGTCTGGGATGCCTGGCGGATAGGCGATGTCCTCGGGGCCAACGTAGGCATCGCTAGCATCGGAGGCGGTGCCGATGACCACGTGCGGGGCAGCGTTGGCGACGTCGGTGCTGCCGGGCACCACGTTGAGGATGAGCTGCCAATCCGTGATCGTTGCCGCCAGCCCCGCGGAGGACACCGATACGAGGGTGAGCCCGCAGAGAGCGAGCAGGAAGAGGCGACGAACCATCGAGATAGCCCTCCGCAAGGGCCCAGCCACTGGCAGGTTAGGGACAATGAGGTAACAACGCTATGAAAGCCGGGCCAATGGCTGAGCGCTTACCGTGAAGGAACCGAACGCGAAGATGGACAGGGTGGAGGGGTACGGCCTCCAGGCTGGGAGGCCGTACCCTTTGGCTAATGGGGGCTAACAGCTGGCTAGCTGGGGTTGGAGATTAGGAGCTCCGCATCCTGGTTGGCAAGCAGCCAGTAGCCTACCCATGGATTCATCACGCCAGTTGCCAGGTCGCTGGGCACGTAGCTGCGCTGGGCGTTATCGTACGACAGCAGGTTGCCATCCACGATACCCGCCTTGACGGCCTGGGCAACGGACATAACAGTGCCGCCGCTCTTGACGAGCAGCGTGGAGCCGGACACTGGGGCGCCGAACGGCGAGCCAATGAGGTTCCAGCCGGCCTTCAGCTGGATGCTCTGGGTGCCCACAACGCGGCTACCCAGGACGCTGATGGTGGTTGGAGCCTTGGGCTGGATCCAGTAGCCCCTGCCGGCCTCGATGGAGTCGAAGGACGGAACCATCGGGTAGATGTCGTACTGCTGCGCGGTGCTATCGTAGCGATAGGCGAACAGCGGCGACAGCCCGAAGAACACGCTGCTGGGCGCAGGGTTGATCGGCGCCACGGGCACGGACATCAGGTTGAACCCGGTTGCAAACTGATGCGTAACCGTGCTGGGCGTGTACACCTTGATGCCCAGGAACTGGGTGGTTAGGATCCCGTCGGTGGCAACTTGGAAGCTGAACGACGAGATCTTGCGCATGTCGTAGCTCTTGATGCCGTCTCCGTTGATGTCGGAGGGGTCAAGGAGCTCAACCGCGTCGAAGTAAGGCACCTCGTGGCCAGGAACCTTCAGGTCCCAGGTCAGGGTTATGGTAGCGGGAGCGGCCGCCGCGCCTAGGTCGGTGGTGATACCGATCTTCGGCCAGGACCTCACGTCGTTCAGGCCAGGCCTGGACATCAGGTCCTGAGCGTACACTCCACCAGCACCGGACCAACCGGGCTCGCTATCGCTGTGCTGGCTAGCGAGGTACACGAAGTTCTGCAGCGGAGGCAGCACCTTCGGGATATCCTCGTCGCCGCCGCCGAACCCATCCACGGCACCAGCGCGGACGCCGATGACGTTGTGGGTGTCGATGGAGGCACCAGGCACGTTGGTGGTTACGCCAAGGTTGATCTGCCAGTCGAGCCGGCCCTCCTGCGGGCTGGTCTGCCTGCGGCCGTTGACCAACGAGTTGGTGCTCAGGTCGCGGATGCGAGGCTCGTCCGCAGAGCTGGCGGGGTAGTTGGGCAGGTCGTTGCCGCGCGCCCGCACAACCACGAACTCGGGCTGGCCACTGCCCTGGCCCTCGGTCAGCGGGCTGTCGAGGATGAGGGTGGCAGTCCTGGTGTCCGCGTTGTACTGGACGGAGGCGATGTTCTTGTTAACGACGCGCCAGCCGTAAGGAACCGTGGTGTTGTTCGGCCCAATGACCGGCGTGCTGTCGTAGAAGACGTAGCTCACCTTGCCGGCAGCCGCGTTGCGCGCGCTGGTGGTGCTCAGGTCCGCGTTGTTGCTGAGCGCTGCGCTGGAGCTGCCAAGGCCCGTAGCGCCAGTGGCGGCCAGCGGGGCGAGGTAGTTCGCCGTGTTGGCAGCGCTGGACCTAACGTCGAAGGTGGCGTTGTCACCAGTGGCGGTAGCGCTGATGACGGGCTCGGAGAACTCCATCACCACCGTGTCCCTGGTGGAGACCATGGAGACCACCGTGGGCGGAACCGTCTCGGCGGGCACCGTCACGGTGAACGTCGCCGACTGGGAGCCCTGGGTGTTGCCTACCAGGTCCTTGTACCCGCCGTTCACGTGGAAGTTGAACGTGAACGGACTGCCACTGGTGGGCTGGGAGAACGGAGTGTGGCGGAAGGTGATCGTCTTGCCGCCGTTGCTCACTTCCTTGGTGGTGAAGGTGACGTCGCCGCTGTCGTTGCCCTCGTTGGAGATGCTCACCGTGTCCGGGTTCACCGGCTCGGTGAAGGTCACCACGATGGGAGTGTCAGGGCTGGACGCAGCGGAGGCGCTGGGCGAGATGTCATGGATCTGCGGGGCCATCCGGTCCACCGTGGTGAACGTGATGTCCTGCGTGGTGGCGTTGGGATCGCCCAGCTTGCGGGTGTCCTTAACCGTGAACAGCACGCGGTACGACGACCTCTGCTCGTAGCCGTTGCTATCCAGGTAGCCGCCAGCCAGCGCCTGGCCCAGCGTAACGATCACGCGAGAGCCGACGATCCCGTTGGACGGTCCGCTCGTAGGTGTCTGGCGGGTGCTTACCTGCGGGTTCGCAGCCGTGATGTCGCTTTGGGTGTTGTCGCCCTTGGCAATGGTCACCAGAGGCGTCGCGTTGGGATCCAACGGGCTGCCCCAAGGACCGATCGTCTCGTTGGCGGTGATGCGGAACCGCGTCTTGATGGGCACGTTGGACGTGCCGTTCGTCAGCGGAGCCCACACCGGATCGCCGTCCCAAGTGCCGTCGTCCTTGGTGTTGGTCTGGTACTCAACGGTGACGCTGGGCGCAGCCACATCAACCGTTGTGAAGTTGAAGCTGGGCGTGCTCTCCAGTGCATCACCCTTGAAGTCCGCACCAGAGCCAACCTGCATAACGTACCTGGGCGCGTTGGGCATGCCGTTGCTGCCGAACACCACGTTGCTGTCCGTGAACAACGTGGAGTGGCTGAAGGTGGCCACGGCGTTGCTGATGGCGCCGTTGTTGGACCAAGCCACCGACCATCCGGTGCTGGCAGGCTGAGAGGTTAGCACCGGCACGCTGGTGGGATCCATGGACTGGCTGAACGTGACCCGGATCTTGCTATTCAGCGGAACGACCGGATCGGTTCCGGTGAGCACTGGCTGCAGCACGTGCTGAGCGTCCGCCTGGGCGATGGTTGCCCACTGCCACAACTGCCCGGTGAAGTCGTCGTTGCGGCCCAGGGTGCCGTCTCGGCGCAGGCCATCGCCGGAGTTGTCGGACTGGAACGCCGTAGGCTGCTGGTACTCAACCTTCACCACGTACGGCTTGGGCCCGGTCTTGAAGCTGAACGTCTTGAACTGAGAGTTCGGATCCATAGCGACGTTGTTGGAGTCCGTCGCCGCCGTTATGCTGATCGTGTGGGTGATGTCCGCGTTGGGCAGGCCAGCCTGGCTCAGCTTCAGGTAGACCACGCGATGGTCGCCGCTGAAGTTATTCGGGTTGGCGGCCGGCGTGAGCGTGATCGGACCGGGGCTCCAGGCATCGGCGGGCTGTCCAGCGGCGTGGGTGTCCGTGTAGGTCACGGAGTTCATCGCCTTGCTGAACCGGATGGCGATGGTGGAGTCTTGCGCCGTGAAGGGCGCTGGACCGTTCTGGGCCTGGTCCGCGCTGATCTGGGTGGAGCCGATGGTCACGCCCTTGATGGTGGCGGGCCTGGTGTCCTCGATATCGACGACCCACGGGTTAGGCGCCACGGAGCGGACGTTGGCGCCGCCGTTGCCGTACTTGTCGGTGGCGGATGTGATGGTGGCGATTAGCTCGTCACCCGGGATGTAGCGGAACCCGGTGTTGGCGTCGTACGGAGCCACGGTAAGGGTTACCGCAGTACCGGTGCTGTTCCACGCGCTATCCTGGTCCAGCGTGTAGATGCCGGTGCCCTGGCCAACAGGCGTGGCATTGGTGATAATGGGCGGCGTGGCGCCGTCGGCGTACGCGAGGCGAATCACCGGAGCCGGAGAGGTCCAGGCGCCGTCCAGGCCACCCTTGTTGAACACCTTCTCGGTGAAGCTGACAACGATCTGGTCAGCAGGAGCGCTTCCGCTGCTGGAGCCCTCGCGGGTGCCGGTGGGATGCAGCAGTGCGCCGTGCGTTGGGTCGGTGCTCGCCACGCCCGGAGCCTGCAGGTCCTGCGTACGGAAGTTCAGGACGTTGTCGCTGATGGCGCCAGGCACCAGGTCGTTGCCGCTGAGGTCCTTGGCGGACGTGATGGTAAGCTGGTAGTCGCTGATGTCGTTGGCTTCCAGCTTATCGTGGCGGATAACAACGACGGTATTGTTCTGGCTCCACACGAGCTGGATACCGCCAACCTGATCGGTCGCGCCCTCCTTGCGGAAGTCGATCGCGAACGTAGCGGGGTTGATCGGCTTGCTGAAGGTGATGGTGATCTCGCCCGTAGGCGTCCAGCGGCTGCCGTTGGGCACCGTCAGTGCGTCGAACGGGTCCTTATCGCTAGGATTGCCGCCCGGGTAGCCCCAGTTGTCGGGAGGCATGCTGGACACGACGGTGGGCGGAGTGGTGTCTCGGATGGTGAACGTGAACTCGATCTGCGATGTGATCTGGTTCCCGGCCACGTCCTGGAGGGCGTTGGAGCTGTCGTCCTTCTTCAGCAGCCTGAACTTGTAGGTGGCGCCGCCCTGGAACTTCACGTCGTGAAGCAGGGTAACGGACTGCGTGCCGTTAGCATCCCTCGGGATGACGGTCCACGTGATGTTCTGCTGCTCGGTATCGCCGATGAGCAGCTTGAAGGTGGGAGTACCGCCCTGCCCCGGGGTAACGAAGCTGCTGAGATCGGTCTTCACCTTCTCGTTGAAGTTGAGGACTATCGGCGCGTCCGGAGCAACGCCCTGGGCCCCGTTGGCAGGGGTGCTGCTTGCCAGCGTGGGCGGGGTGGTGTCGTGGGTGGTAAAGCTGAACGGGTTGCGGTTGCTGTTGTTCACGCCGCTGGGGTTGGCGGTGAGCGAGTTCCCACTCAGGTCCTGCCCCACAACAGTGAAAGTGTAGGTAGTTGGCCCGCCCTGGAACGCCGTGTTGGCTGCGTGTGTAAGGGTGAGCACCATGCCGGTGGCGTCCCACGTACCAACCAGTTGAACATCGGGCACCCGGGTCACCTGGACCGTGGTTGGGTCCATCGGCTTGTTGAAGTTGATGACCACGGCGGCGTCCACGGGCACGTTGGTATCGCCGTCGGCCGGCTGATGGCTCACGATGAACGGCGGGCGACGATCCAGCGTGGTGAACAGCATCGGGTTCGGCTGATCGCTATCAGGCGGGTTGGCCGAATCCGCGAAGTTCGCGGTATCGTCGCTGAAGATCGGGCCAGTGATGCGCACTCGGTAAGGGGTGGCATCTTTGAACGGCACGCTGTGGGTTAACAGGAAGGACTTCCTATCAGCCGAGCGCGTGGCGGTGAAGATGATCTGCTGGTCGCCAGCGCCCAACTGCGGGTCGATGGAGATCTTGGGGTTCGCACCAGAGACCAGGCCGCCCTGATCGGCAACGTCCTTCACAGGGCCGTTGAAGTTGATTTGGATGGGAGCGTCCGGTGCGACGCCGGCCTGGTTGTAGGTGGGCGTGTACGACACGATCTTGATGGCGGGAAGGGCCGCCATCGCCGCACTGCCAACCAGGAACCCAACGGCCAGAACAGCGACAACCGCGATCCATGCGGCTCGCGGGCTCGCTCTCCCAACCTTAGGTTTTGACATACTCATGTCTGTGCTTCTCCTCTTAAACATACCCCGGGCCAGGCTTAACCTGCCCTGAATTGCCGCCTCTTTGCGGCCGCGGTGGTATTCGGAGTCGGCACCCTGAAGCGATCCCCATCGGCGCCTGTGCGCTCAAACCGGGGAAGAAAACTGCGCGCCCCTGAGATACCACGTTGCTCCATCGGTCCTGGTATCTTCACATGCTCCGAATCCCCCCTTTGCCCAGTGCTCCGCTAGCTAAGACCGAGCCCTGGACAAGCCCCTCCGGATGGTTGCCCTCCTTGACAAGGCTGGCTTGCAGCGGCCGGCTCACCCGGGCGGCCATGGGCATTCCATATCACCCATGCCCCCCAACAGGTGGCCGCACGTCTCACGGCGCCGCTGGGAGCCTACCAGGCAACGTCCCTCTGGAGCAGTCCCGCACGGGTCGCCGATCCTCCTCCTTCGATGCTCCCCGGCACCAGTATGAGGAGCATCTCGGGGCTGGCATGGCAAGACCACGCTTGCCGTCAACAGCGGATGGCGGCCACCTCTCGGCTCCGATCGCCTGACGTCCCGATGCCCACCAGCGCAACGGACACACAGGCGCTCTTCACCTCTTTCATTATGGCACGCCTCACGCTTCTGCTGGAGGTTACACGCCCGGCCGCCCAACTGGCGCATTGGCGAGCGCCCAATGGGCTAGGCCAGGCGGAAGGCCCGTCCGGGCGTCCGTGCAACATTATAGCACAGGCAAGGTCGAAGTCAAGGAAAAGCGGCATGGCAATTGGGCCTTTGGCGCCCGATCATCGCACCATTTGTACCGTCTATCGCTGGGCACCAGCGGGCTTGGCGGCACCCCGCTGGCCCGCCAGCCCACACCCTCCCTTGCGCCCTCTTCGCATGCTCGCTCGGTTGACAAAGCCGAGAGGCCTGGCTATAATGGCTTGGTTTTGGGGTAAGGCTGTGAGAAGTTGCGCCGCTAAGGGGGACGCATCCAATAATGCGTCCCTTCAAATGCCTGTGCAGTACGTGAAAGGCGTTGGCCCCAGCCTCGCAGAGGCGTTGCAGCGGCTTGGGGTTGCAACGGCGGAGGACCTAATCCTCCACTTTCCACGAGACTACCAGGACAGAACCCACCTTACCCCCATCTCCCAGCTGACCGACGGCGAGACGGCGACCGTCATCGCCAGGGTGGCCTCCGCCGATTCCCGGAAGGCCCGCACCGGCATTACCGTCACTAGAGTCGTGGTCGAAGACGATACCGGACTCGTCAGCTTGGTGTTCTTCAACCAGAGATATCTTCAAGACCAGTTCACGCGCCTGCGCGGCCGCCAGATCCTGATTCATGGCCAACCGGTGAGGGACCGTTGGGACATGCAGTTCAGAAGCCCCGATTGGGAGCCGTTGTCCGAGGTCGATTCGCCCCGCAGGGTGCTGCCGATATACCCCCTATGCGAAGGCCTCACCCAGGGCCGACTTCGCCGCGCCATTGCCGCCGCGCTGGATCGGTGCCTGCACCTGATGCCCGAGCCGATCCCTCACTACCTCCGAGAGCGCCGCTCCCTGCCCGACGTGTGGTCCGCCCTCCGCGGCGTCCACCAGCCGGATAGCATCGAGGAGATGGAACGGGCCAGACGCAGGCTTGTGTACGAAGAGCTGCTCGTGCTGCAGGTGGCCCTCGCCGCCCGACGCAACGCCCTCAACCGCGACCCAGGTGTCCAGTTCCCAGATGCGCCCACGGTGGCCGCCCGCTTTGCCCAACAGCTCCCGTTTGAGCTAACCGCCGCTCAGCGGAGAGTTGTTCAGCAGATAACCGCGGATATGGCCTCACCGCGCCCCATGAACCGCCTGCTGCAGGGCGACGTTGGGTCCGGCAAAACCGTGGTGGCAGCGTGCGCCATCGCCGCAGCCGTGGAGGCAGGCTACCAAGCGGCCGTAATGGCGCCAACGGAGATCCTCGCGGAGCAACACCACCGCGTCTTCCGAAACCTACTCGAGCCGTTTGGCGTACGCGTGTCGTTGCTCATAGGCAGCCTCTCCGCAGCAGAGCGCCAGGCGGCGTACCAAGCCGTAGCCACCGGACAGTCGCACGTGGCCATCGGCACGCACGCCCTTATACAGGAAGGCGTGGCGTTCGGCAACCTGGGCCTGGTCGTCATCGACGAGCAGCACCGGTTCGGCGTTGTGCAGCGCGCTAGCCTCCGAGCCAAGGGCGTGAACCCAGACGTGCTGGTTATGACCGCCACTCCCATACCCAGGACCCTCGCACTTACGGTGTACGGCGACCTGGACGTCTCGATAATCGACGAGATGCCGCCCGGCCGCCGCCCAGTGCGCACCCACTGGAAGAGGGCCGGCGACCGCCAGAAGGTCTACGAAGGCATCCGCCGCCTGGTGAGCGAAGGCCGCCAGGCGTATATAGTGTGTCCCCTGGTTGAGGAAAGCGAGAAGCTCGCCGCGCAAGCCGCCACAGACCTCGCGGAGCGCCTCCAGCGAGAGGTGTTCCCAGACCTCAAAGTGGGCCTCCTACACGGCCAGATGCGCCCCGCGGAGAAAGACGCCGCCATGGACGATTTCCGCGCAGGCCGTACCCACGTGCTGGTTACCACCACCGTCATCGAGGTGGGCGTGGATGTGCCAAACGCCAGCGTGATGGTGGTGGAAGACGCCGAGCGGTTTGGCCTGGCCCAGCTCCACCAGCTTCGCGGAAGGGTGGGTCGCGGCGAACACCAGTCGTACTGCGTGCTCCTCGGCGATGCCCGTACGCCCGAAGGTGAGGCCCGCCTCCAGGTGATGGCATCCACAACGGACGGCTTCCGCATCGCCGAAGAGGACCTGCACCTGAGAGGCCCCGGCGAGTTCTACGGCACTCGCCAAAGTGGGTTGCCAAGCCTTAGAATAGCCAACATAGTGCGCGACTTGGGCGTGCTCGAGCAGGCCAGGGAGGACGCCCAGCAACTTGTTGAGGGGGACCCAGACCTAGCCGAGCCCGAACACCGCATCCTGGCCGGACAGGTGCGGCGGCGATGCCCTTCCATCGAGTTGGCCTCGGTGAGCTGATATGACCACGGCTATCTGTCCCGGCAGCTTCGACCCGGTTACCTCCGGGCATATGGATATCATCGAGCGCGCGTCTAAGCTGTTCGACCGCGTGATCGTCGCCGTCTCCTGGAACATAGGCAAACAGCCGCTCTTCTCCGCTGAAGAGCGCAAAGCCATGTTGGAGGAAGCCTGTGCGCCGTTCCCCAACGTCACCGTTGAGGTGTTGGACGGCCTGCTGGTGGATTACGCCGTCGCTCGCGGCGCGTGCGTCATCGTCAAAGGCCTCAGGGCCATCTCAGACTTCGAGAACGAGTTCCAACAAGCGTTGCTGAACTTCAAGCTCCGGCCAGACGTGGAGACCATCTTCCTCATGTCTCGCCCGGAGCACTCCTTCCTCAGATCCAGCCTAATTAAGGAAGTGGCACGCGCTGGCGGGCGCGTCAACGGGCTCGTACCGCCCTCCGTTGAAGCCCGTTTGCTAGCCAAAATCAGAGGGGTGGGCTAAGCCAATGGACGTACCCAAGCTGCTGGACCGGCTGGAGGCCCTCGTTGAGAATCGCCCGCACCTCTTCAACAGGGCGTGGGGCGTCGATGTCGAGGAGTTCTTCGTCCTCACCAACAAGATCCGCGCATGCCTGCCGGAAGATATGAAGAAAGCCAGTAGGCTCACCAGGGATTCTCAGCGAATCGTTGAGGAGGCCCAAGGCGAGGCGGAGCAGATGCGCGAGCGCGCCGCAAGAGAGGCCGAACGGGTGCTGGCCGAAGCCCGCGCCCAAGCCGCCAAAATGCTCGATTCCCACGAGATCCTTCGAATGGCCACCGCCCAGGCGAAGGAGATCCGCGAGCGCGCTGAACAGGAGTCCGCCGACCTCCGCCGCGAGGCCGATGCATACGCCCTAGACGTCCTCGCCAGACTCGAAAGCCATGCCGCATCCGTGCTCAGCAACCTCCAGCGCTCCCGCGAAAAGCTGGAGCAGGAGTCCATGGATAGCCTCGAAACCTTCGTCTCCGGGCTGATGGACACTCTGCGCCGCGGACGCGATAAGCTGGAAAAGCGAAAAGAGCGCACCACTGCGGATCGTGGCGAAGCGGCCCGACCCGACCAGGGCTGACGTTACGTTAGCTGCTCCCTAACAACGCTGAATGGGTGGTACTAGCATGAGTGTGTTAGACAGGATCGCCGAAAGAGCCAAGCGCCTGAACAAGCGAATAGTCTTTCCGGAGGGCAAAGACCCGCGCGTGGTCGAGGCCGCCGTGCGCGCCCAGAAAGACGGCATCGTGGCATCCACAATCCTGGGCAACCCGGACGAGGTCGCCGCCGTTGCAGAGCAGGCCCGCGTCTCACTGGACGACGTTGAGGTAATCGATCCGGCGTGCTCGCCAAGGGCGGAAGAGTACACGGAGCTCCTCTACGAGCTGCGCAAGGCCAAGGGCATGACCCGAGACGAGGCCGCCGCACTCGCCCGAAGCCCCTTGTACTACGGCGTGCTGATGGTGAAGGCCGGCCACGCCGACGGCGAGGTCTCCGGCGCCACACACTCCACCGCCGACACCGTGCGCCCCGCCCTCCAGGTTATCCGCACCCGCCCGGGCGTCAAGCTCGTGTCCAGCTGCTTCATCATCGTCGTGCCCAATTGCCCGTACGGCGAGAACGGCACCTTCCTGTACGCAGACTCCGGGCTCGTCATCAACCCCAACGCCGAGGAGTTGGCCGAAATAGCTTGCGTCAGCGCCGATACCGCCGCCCTCCTCCTCGAATTCCAGCCCCGCGTGGCCATGCTCTCCTTCTCCACCAAAGGCAGCGCCAGCGACCCGCTCGTCGACAAGGTTGTTGAGGCCACCAGACTGGCACAACAGAAGCGCCCAGACCTGCTGCTGGACGGCGAACTGCAGGGCGATGCGGCATTGGTGGAGTGGATAGGCCAGCGGAAAGCACCCGGTAGCCCGGTTGCCGGCAAAGCAAACGTCCTCATCTTCCCAGATCTGCAGGCCGGCAACATAGCTTACAAGCTCACCGAAAGATTGGCCGGCGCGGATGCCATCGGCCCAATCCTCCAGGGCCTTGCCAGACCCGTTAACGACCTATCCCGCGGGTGCAACGCAGACGATATCGTCAGCGCCGCCGCCGTCACCGCCGTGCAAGCAACCCAACTGTAGGCCGCAAACGCGCAGCCGGAGCCGCCTTCGGCCTCCTCGCGCGCTTGCCAGAAGAGCAGGTTCAGCATGAAGGTCCTTGTAATCAACTGCGGAAGCTCGTCCCTTAAGTACCAGCTGTTCGACCTGGATGCAGACAAAGTGCTTGCTTCCGGCGAAGCCCAACGCGTGGGCGTCATCGGCACCGAAGAGGGGTATCTGGATCACCGCGTCCCCGGCATGGGGAAGCGCCGCGTGCCTGGCCCCATCCGCAACCACCGCCAGGCAGTTGCCATGATGGCAGATGTGCTCATCGGCGCGGATAACGGCGGCGTAATCGGAAGCCTGGCCGAGATAGACGCCGTTGGCCATCGCGTGGTGCACGGCGGCGAGCGGTTCTCCGCCCCCGCCCTCATAGACGCCGACGTGGAAGAGGCCATACGCGAGTTCGCGGAGCTCGCACCGCTTCACAACCCGCCCAACCTGGCCGGCATAGAGGCCTGCCGCCAGCTGTTCGAAAGCCGCGGACTGCCGGTGCCTCCGCAGGTTGCCGTCTTCGATACCGCCTTCCACCAAACCCTCCCGCCCTACGCCTATCGCTACGCCCTGCCGGAGGACCTCTACAGGGAAAAGCGAATTCGACGTTACGGCTTCCACGGCACATCCCACCAGTACGTGGCCATGCGCGCCCAAGAGTGGCTGGCCAAGGCGGGCAGAGACACGGCCTCCAGCAGAGTGATAACGTGCCACTTGGGCAACGGGTGCAGCATAAGCGCCGTCCACGGCGGCAAATGCGTGGACACCAGCATGGGCATGACCCCGCTCGAGGGCCTCGTTATGGGTACCAGAAGTGGGGATATAGACCCTGCGATCTTCGCGACGTTGGTTGAGCGCCACGGCATGACGGCCCACGAGGTGGACATCCTGCTTAACAAGCGCAGCGGCCTGCTGGGCCTGTCCGGCAGCAGCAGTGACATGCGCGACATAGAGGCCGCGCGCGCAGATGGCGATCCCCGAGCGGCTCTCGCCTTCGACGTGTTCTGCTACCGCGCGCGCAAGTACGTGGGCGCCTACGCCGCCGTGCTTGGAGGCCTAGACGCGCTCGTGTTCACAGGCGGCATCGGCGAAAACTCGTCCGCCGTCCGCCGCCAGATATGCGAGGGCCTGCAGTTCCTTGGAGTTCGTCTTGACCCATCGGCCAACGACGCGAGGGAGCGGGGAGAGCGTTCCGTGGCGGCGCCGGGTGCACCTGCCATGGTCCTGGTCATCCCAACCAACGAAGAGTGGATGATCGCTACCCAAACCGCGGCCTTGCTGCGCGAACAACAGGCGCGCGCACGCTAACCGGTGTAGGGCGCCTGCAGGTTTCCCGCGGAGATGATATAATATGAGGCTAGACATCAGTGAACTGCTGCGGGTGCCCACAGAAGCCATCCACTATCACGTGGACCAGCCTTGCCCCGCAGACCTGGGCTACGAAGCCCGGTCCGCGGTAAGCGGAGAGCTTCAGCTTCAGAGCACCTCAAACCTGTTGGTTATAAGGGGGCACATCTGTGCCGACCTGGTGGTGGAGTGCGTTAGGTGCCTGGAACCAACAGTGTACTCCGCCCGCGCCGATATCGAGGAGGAGTTCAGACACAGCGACTACCGCGTGGTCTCCGAAGGTGACCAGCCGGAGTCGCAAGAGCTGGATGACAACCTGTTGGCCATCTTCAGAGAAGGTGAGCTCGACCTGGATGAGCTGATTCGGCAGCACCTGCTGTTGGCGGTTCCTCCCTACTTCGTCTGCTCCGAAGAGTGCCGCGGCCTGTGTCCCCACTGTGGGCAGAACCTCAACATGGGCACCTGCAACTGCCCGCAGGAGGAAGCCACACAGTCGCCGTTTGCCGCGCTGGCGCACAGATACGGCGTCATGCCCAACGGCAACCATGGTCTATAATCCCGCTCGCTGAACAGCCGATACTAACGAGGAAAGGATAGCTTAGTTGCCACTACCCAAACGCAAGACGTCTAAGTGGAGCCGCGACCAGCGGCGACATAGCAATTGGCGCTTGGAAGCACCCAACGTAGCGGCGTGCCCGCGATGCCACGAGCCTCGGCTCCCGCACCACGCGTGCCCGTCGTGCGGCTTCTACGCCAACCGCCGGGTTATTGAGATCGAAAGCAAGAGGCCACAGGCCGGCTAGCGGATGAGTACGTCCATCGCTGTGGATGCAATGGGCGGCGATCATGCGCCCGCTGCGGTGGTGCGCGGCGCTGCACTGGCTGCTGCGGACCCCTCGCTGCGAGTCATTCTCGTCGGCGACGAAAACCGCATAAAGGAGGAGCTGCGCCAGATACAGCGTCCGCCGCAGATGGAGATCGTCTCCGCCCCAGAGGTCATCGACATGCACGAGGCGCCGGCCGCCGCCGTTCGCCGCAAGCGCAACTGCTCGATGGCCGTAGCCGCCGGCCTCGTCCGAGACGGCCGCGCCCAGGCGTTCGTCAGCGCCGGCAACAGCGGCGCCTGCATGGCATGCGCGGTATTCTACCTCGGCCTGCTTCCAGGCGTGGACCGGCCGGCAATCGCAGCCGTGCTCCCAACGCGCAGCGGCCCCTGCACCATGCTCGATAGCGGGGCGGTGGTGGACTGCAGTCCGGAGATGCTCCTGCAGTTCGCCATTATGGGCAAAGCATACGCCTCTGCAATGCTCGGCAGGCCCAACCCGCGCGTTGGCATCCTTAGCATTGGGGAGGAGGACACCAAAGGGAACGGCCTCACAAAGGCCGCCGCCGCCCTGCTCCGATCCTCCCCATCAATCAACTTCTGCGGCAACATCGAAGGCACAGCCCTCTACCAGGGCGAGGCCGATGTTGTCGTCTGTGACGGTTTCGTCGGTAACGTGTTCCTCAAAGCCTCCGAAGGCATCGGCGAGATGCTCGTCTGGTTTCTTCGAGAGAGCATGCGCCGCTCCATCTTCACCCGGCTGGGCGCCTTGCTCCTTCGCCCAGTCTGGCGATCGCTTAAGCGTTTTACCGATTACGCCGAATACGGCGGCGCTCCTCTCCTCGGTGTGCGCGGCGTGTGCGTGATAGCCCACGGCCGCTCCAACGCCAGGGCCATCGCCAACGCCATAAGGGCGGCCGGCGCCGCAGCGGCATCCCACGTAGTTGATGGCATCCGCGTGGGGCTTGAGGAATCTGGATTGGTGAACAATTGCAGAGCCAAAGCGATCTAACCCACGCAGCCCCGCGCGATCTCCCCTGCGTCCGCCCCGCGTGCATTGCGGCCATCGCCTCACATGCACCAGAGAGAATCCTCACAAACGCCGATCTCGAACGGATGGTTGATACCACCGACGAGTGGATCGTTACCCGCACCGGCATCCGCGAGCGCCGTATCGCCGCCGACCACGAGGCAGCGTCCGACCTCGGCTCAGTCGCCGCTCGCCGCGCCCTCGAAAGGGCCAACCTCTCCCCAAGCGATTTGGACCTGATAGTGGTGGCGTCCGTAACTCCGGATATGCCGTTCCCAGCCACCGCATCCATCATCCAGCACGCATTGGGGGCAGATCGCGCAGCTGCGTTTGACCTCTCTGCCGGTTGCACCGGCTTCATCTACGCCGTCTCCATGGCCTCCGCCACAATCGCCTCCGGCGCCTACAACAACGTGCTCGTCATCGGCGTTGACCTGCTGAGCAAGATAACCAACTGGTCGGACAGAAGCACATGCGTCCTGTTCGGCGACGGCGCGGGGGCGGCCGTGCTTGGCGTTGGCAACGAGCAGAGCCGCATCCTGGCGTTTGAGCTGGGCTCCGTCGGCGAGGGCGCGGACCTGCTCAGGATCCCCGCTGGCGGCAGCCGCAAGCCCATCACCGTTGAGGCCGTGCAGGCCGGCGAGCAGTACATCCAGATGTGCGGCTCGGAGGTGTTCAAGTTTGCCGTCCGCATCATCGTCCAGGCAACGCAGTCTGTGCTGGCCAAGGCGGGGCTAACCACGGCGGACATCGATGCCTTCGTAGCCCACCAAGCCAACATCCGCATCATCGAGTCCGCCACCAAGCGCCTGGAGCTGCCGGATGAGAAGGTGATCATTAACGTGGACCGCTACGGCAACACCTCGGCCGCGTCCATCCCGCTTGCGCTGGACGAGGCGGAGCGAGACGGCCGCATAAAGCGCGGCGACGTGGTGCTGATGGTTGGCTTCGGCGCCGGCCTCTCTTGGGGCGCCACCGTTCTGCGCTGGTAGCCCCCACTCTATCCATGCAAAGGAGACCTCCATAGCCTTGCAGCAACATCCTCACACGCCACCCAAGCTGGCCTTCATCTTCACGGGCCAGGGCAGCCAAACGCCCGGCATGGGGCGTGAGCTGGCCGAGCACTCCGCCGCCGCCTCGGACGCCTTTGAGGCCGCAAACGACGCCCTTGGGTTTGATCTGTCGCGCCTGTGCTTCGAGGGGCCGGCGGACGAGCTGACCCGCACCGAGAACGCACAGCCAGCCATCTTGGCGGCGAACTTGGCTGCGTGGGCGGCCCTTCGCGAACGCTGCCCTGCAGAGCCCACGCTTGTGGCCGGCCACTCGATGGGGGAGTACGGCGCGCTCGTGGCGGCCGGCGCCGTCGCCCTTCAGGATGCCGTGCGCCTGGTGCGAAGGCGCGGCGAGCTGATGGCCGAAGCTGCTGCCGCCACCCCCGGGAGCATGGCCGCGATCATTGGGCTGCCTGTGGAACGGCTAGAGGAGCTGTGCGCGGATGACCCCGGGCTGGTTGTGGTGGCGAACCTGAACAGCCCTGAGCAGACCGTCATCTCCGGTGAGCTGGACGCCGTATCCCGGGTGGGGGCTGCCGCCAAGGCCGCAGGGGCCCGGCGTGTGGTGCCGCTTGCCGTGAGCGGCGCATTCCACTCCCCGCTGATGGCAAGTGCCGCCGAACGGATGAGGGAAGAGCTTGCTGCCGTGCACATCGCCGAGGCGCGCGTGCCCGTGGTGAGCAACGTGTCTGCGCAACCCGTCACGAATCCCGAGGAGATCCGGCACCTTCTGGCCGCCCAGATCGCGGCACCGGTGCGGTGGGTGGAATCGGTGCGACGCATGGCGGAAGAGGGCATCACAACCTTTGTGGAGCTTGGCCCTGGTCAGACGCTGAGTGGGCTGGTTAGGCGGATTCTTCCGGATGCCAAAACGCTGAGCGTGGCGGACCGTGCGTCGCTTGAGGCAACCGTGGCGGCGCTGCGCGAACTCCGATAGGCGGCGAAGCGTCCCGCACATGCGCGACGATAGCGCCGGACGCGCGAGTTGCAGTTCCCGGGCGGCCAAGATGCCCAGTCCCACCCCGGCTTTCGTAGCTATCGTAGCCGCGGAGGAGCTCCAAGGTGTGTATCCCATCTCCCAAGCTTGCGCAGTGGGAGAAGAGGGCAGGGGGGTGGAGACAACCACTTGTTAGTGGAGAACCGTGCGTCCAGCCTGCTCAACGGAGCGTCTGAGCTGCCCGCATGCCGCCTCGATCTCCCTGCCCCTCGTAACCCGCAACGTGGTTCGCACGCCGTGCCTCTCCACCTCCTGCCTGAATCGCTCAAGCTGGTCAAGGGATGGCGCGGAGAAGTGGGGGATATCCGGGCACGGGTTGAACGGGATGAGGTTCACGTGGGCTAGCTCGCCCCGCAGCAGCTCACCCAGCTGGCGCGCCCGCTGCACGGAATCGTTCACGCCCGCAAGCATCACGTACTCGAAGGTGAGGCGGCGGCTCGTCGCCTCCGCATAGTCGTGGCATGCGGCCATCAGCTCATCCAGCGGATAGCGCCTAGCCATCGGCACAATCTGCTCGCGGAGGCGCTGTTCCGGCGCGTGAAGGGAGACCGCCAGCGTAAGCTGCAGCCGCTCCTGGGCAAGGCGTCTGATGGCTGGCGTTATGCCCACCGTGGAGAGCGTTACGTTGCGCATGCTTATGCCCAGCTCGGAATTGATGAGTCTGGCCGCCCTAACAACCGGCGCCAGGTTCAGCAGCGGCTCTCCCATCCCCATGAACACCACGTTTGTGATGCGGGCGTTCGGGCCCTGCTCCCGCCGCGCCACATCCTGCGCCAGCAGCACCTGGTCCAGCATCTCGCCCGCGGTTAGGTTGCGACGCAGGCCCATCAGGCCGGTGGCGCAGAACGCGCACGCAGCCGGGCACCCCACCTGTGTGGAGATGCACACGGAGTCCCTTCCGTCATAGGGGAGGTACACGGTCTCAACCGCCTCCCCGTCCGCAAAGCGCAACAGCAGCTTGATCGTACCGTCGCTGGAACGAGACTCGCGCAAAACGTCCCCGCGCCCAACTGCCGCCACCTCAGATAGTTGCTCCCTAAGGGCAACCGGAAGGTCGGTCATATCCGCGAAGGAGCGCGCGCCTTTGCCGTAAACCCACGCGGCAACCTGGCGGCCCCGGTAAGCCTTGTGGCCCAGCTGCTGGAGGAGCTGAGCGATCTCGTCCGTGCTGAGCCCCACTACGGTTGGTTTGGTGTGCTGGCGGACGCCGGACTTCGGCGCGGGAAACAGTTCGAGAGCCATAGATCAGTGCCGAATCTGAAGCCCGATGGTGGGGTTGTTATAGCGGAAAGCGCCCTCCAGTCCAAGGTACAGGCTCATGTTCTGGTTGAGGCGCGCCTTGCCGTAGATGTCCAGGTGGGTGTCGTTCGGGTCGTAGAAGTTGAAGCTGAGCCCGGTTGGGCGGGTGAGGTTGTAGTCCAAGCCAACGCCAAGCCGAGACGCGTAGAGGCCGTATCGCAGGTCCCAACGACCGCCAAGCGGCTGGCCCAGTTGCAGGTTGAGCTTAGTGCTTTCGCCCACGTCTCTGAGGCCCAGGTACGCGAACCGCTTGGAGCCGAGCGGGAAGGCGCCGTTTAGGTCCAGCCTGAAGCGACCCGGGTTGGTAGTTTGGAAGATATCGATGCTGGTTTGGCGGGTAACGACCTGAGGAGGCGGCGGAGGCCCGGATGGCGTGCCGCTTGGCCGTCGTTTGCCGAGCAGCTTTTGGACGGCCTCGTTAACGGTCTCGGTGATCTCCCTGGTGTTTTGGGCGCTCTGTCGAAGGCTTGCCACCGTCTCCTTTATGTCGGCGCGCATTGCTTTGTCGCCGCTGAGACTGGCGATGTTGGCGGCGGTCTGATCCATGCTGGCGGCGGCGCTGCGCAAGTGGGCCATCGTCTCCTTCAGGGTCTCCTGCAGGTCGCTCTCAGTCACCAAGCCGTGCACCACGCCGGCCAGTTCCTTGAAGCTCTCCGTGGTATCGGCGATGTTACGCGCGGCGCGTGTGATGTTGGGGCTGTTCCTAACAACCATGCGGTCTATATCCGCCAGGATCACGTTGGCCCTGCGGGTGGCCACCGCAACGTTGGCCATCGCCTGGCGGAGGTCCCTGTTCAGCCTCTGGTCTCGGATGAGCTTATCTATGGCATCGGTGGCAGACTGCAGGTTGGCGGCTATCACGCTGGTTTGGTCCGCAAGCTGGTACGCCTTCACAAGCATATCGTCGAGCTGGGGCATCTGGGTGCCCGGCGCGGGGATTATGGCCCCGTTTGCGTAGCGCAAGGGCAGGTTCCTGGATGACCGGCCCGGGATGATATCCACGTACCGCTCTCCGATGAGCCCGCCGGTGGTGATCCTGAAGGTGGAGTCAGCGGGGATGGTCTTGCCGGCCCTGATGCGGAGCACCACTTCGGCCACCACCTCTCCCAGCTTGGGCGCGCCAGGCCGGCCGGCAAACGACGTGTTTTCGCGCTTGAGGAAGATCCTGTCCACCTTGCCGATGCGCACGCCCGCCATGCGCACGTTGGCGCCCTCCTCCAGGTCCTGCACGTCCTTGAAGTCCACCACCACTGGATAGGTGCTGGTCTTGAAGCCGAGTTCGTAGACGTATATGCGCACGCCAACGAAGGCAGCAACCGCCAACACCACCGCAATGCCAACCTTAGTTGCCGATCTCACGGGTGTTCCTTTCGTGCGGCGATGGACGGCGCGCAACCACTGCGCCGCTCCGGTTGGCGCTGGGCATCATCCCACCACCTTCAACGGGCCATGTGGAGTGCCTTCTACGAACTGACGAACCGCGGGGTTACTGCTGTTACGGATCTGCTCCGGCGGGCCGCACTCCACGATGCGGCCGTCGCTGAGCATGGCCACCTTGTCGGATATCCTGAACACGCTGGCCAGGTTGTGCGAAACCACCACTGTGGTCACGCCAAGATCGTTCTTCAGGCCAAGCGCAAGGTCGTCGATCACCCGGGCGGTTATTGGATCCAGCCCGCTGGTGGGCTCATCGTACAGAAGCACGCGGGGGTTGGTGGCAAGCGCCCTTGCGATGCCCACGCGCTTCTGCATGCCGCCCGAAAGCTGAGACGGCATCAGGTTGCCGATTCCATCCAGGCCAACGCGGCGCAGATTCTGGCTGACGATCTCATCCAGCTGGGGCTTTGTGATGCTAGGGAAGTGGCGCCTCACACCGAACGCCACGTTGTCGTACACCGTCATCGAATCGAACAGCGCGGCGTACTGAAACACCATGCCGATGTTGCGCCTGAGCGGAGCCAGACGTCGCTCCGGCAGAGGTACTATGTCGATATCGCCCAGGTATATGTGGCCCGAAGCGGGCTTTATGAGGCCAGCTATGCACTTGAGAAGGGTGCTTTTGCCGCTGCCGGACATCCCCATCACGGACACCAGCATGCCCTCAGGCACCTCCAAGCTCAAGCCGCTAAGTATCTCACGGCCGGCGGCTATGTATGTGACATCCTCAACCCGCACCGTCATCGTGCCTTCCAGGTATTATATCACGATACCGCAACCGTTGGCATGCCACCGACTCGCGCCGCAAGAGCTCGCAGCAGATGGGATGGCGCTGTCTCCTGCCCCCATCATCAGCCCTTTTCCCCACCGCTTTGGCGGAATGGAGCCGTCCCCGTCTGCGGGTTGTGCCGGCAGAGAGAGGGCGACCTCGCCGCCGGGCCCCTTCACGCCTGCGAGCTCCTGTCTCAACGCAAGCTTGACAATCGGGCAGGGGCAACCGCCGCACGTATGGCCCGCACCGCCCACTGCTCCTGCTCTTCCGTAAGGCACGAGGGCACCGACAGGATCACGCTCCTGGCGAACAGCTCGTCGCTGCGTGGGCAGGCGCCTTTTCCATATGAGTAGACGCTTTCGGCGTTCTCCCGGAGGCTCCATGGGTTTCCAGCGGCAGAGAGCGGAGTCTTGGCCACAAGCGGAGGGATGTTGCTGTATATGTGCATCCCGTACTCCGCCAGCACGGTGGCCCCGTGTAGGCCCTGGGCGTGCATCCCCCGGCACGCCGCCCGGGCGGCTTCCTCATCGTCGAAGAGCAGGACGAGGAACGGCCCGGTGTCGCCATCCGGATCTGGCACGCGCCGGAACCGAAGCCCCGGCAGCCCCTCCAACCCGGCCTTGATCCGCTGCTTGGAGGCGCGCATGCGGTCCACAATGGCAGGCAGCTTCTGCATCTGCGCGCAGGCGACGGCGGCGGCCAGCTCGCCCATGCGCCTGCCCTGGCCCCACATCGCCGCCTCGGGACCTGGCATCTCCAGCCTGCCGTCCACCCGCACCTGGCCCCAGTCGTGCGCGGCGAATGCCCTGTGGTAAAGCGTGTCGTCGTTGGTGATCAGCAGGCCGCCCTCTCCCGCCGTGATGTTCTTGTTGAGCTGAAGGCTGAAGACGCCCATCGCCCCGAACGTGCCCACCTTCTGGCCCCCGTACGAGCCGCCGTTGCACTGAGCGCAATCCTCCAACACCGGAATCCCGCGCGCGTTCGCCACGGACATTATCGGCCCCATATCCGCAGGCACGCCCGCCATGTGCACCACCACAATGAGCTTGGTCCGGCTCGTGATTTTGCGCTCGAGGTCGTGCGCGTCCATGTTCAGGCTGTCGTTCACCTCGCACAGCACTGGGATGGCGTTGGACAGGACCACAGCCGCCACCGTGGAGACCCACATGAACGCCGGCACTATCACCTCCCAGCCAGGCCCCACGTCGAGCGCCGCCATCGCCGTGGTTAGGGCGCCGGAGCCGCTGTTGACAGCAAGGGCATGCCTGACGCCGTAGTAGCACCGCGCACCCTCCTCCAGGCTGTCCGCATAGGTGGGCGTGCTGGGACCGTAGTACCGGAACGGCGCTCTGCGCCTCAGCACGTCCAACACCGCGTTCTCTTCCTCCTGGCCAAACCAGTGAACCCCGGGATATCCCTCAGGCCATCGACCTCCCATGGGAAGCCCTCCTTACGGCCGACGAAACGGTTCTCAGCGCCCACCCCGCCGCGGAGCACACATAGGTCGCCCACCATCACGTTCCGCGCGCCCGCCGCAGTTCCCTACCGCCGGCAGGCCGGCCTCCTGCGGTTGCGCCCGGCGGCGCCAGCCAGCCCATCCTGCGGCGGCCCTCTTGGTGCACCGCGACACCACGGTACGCGGGTGAAGCAGCCCCACATCCCTCTCCGCAAAACGGGTGTCCGAGCGCTGGCCATCTAGAAGGAGATGCCTATCCCAACCGGCAAGGTGATAATGCAGAGATAGATGTTGCTAAGCACCCCAGCGACGGCCACAGCTGTCCACAGCTACGCCCAGTCGGTTGGTGGTGCAGCTGGCGCGGTCCATCGCGTGTGCAAGCCGCGCCGTGAGGAGGAACGTTATGCGGTCTCTTATCTGTATGCTTGCAGCCGCAGCCATCTTCGCCAGCGCGGCCCTGGCCCAGTCCGAGGCTGGCAGGTCACCCGCGCAGATAGCGGCAAGCGTTAGGCCCAACATCAACTACGCAGCGCTCAGCAAGCTGGGATGGCAGCTGTCCTGCCAGGCGTACACCTTCCGCGAGATGTCTCTCTTCGAGACGATCGACGTGTTGAACGCCCTCGGCATCCGTTACATAGAGCTGTTCCCTGGCCAGCGCTTCTCCCCCACCAATCCAGCGGGCTTTAGCCACGACTCCTCTCCGGAGATGGTGAACGAGCTGATGGCCAAGCTCAAAAGCGCAAACGTCAAGCCGGTGGCGTACGGCGTGGTTGGCCTGGGCAACGACGAGGCGGCGGCGCGAAAGGTGTTCGACTTCGCCAAGAAGCTCGGCATCACCACCATCACCTCGGAGCCGCCCGAGGACGCAATGCCGATGCTGGATAAGCTGTGTCAGGAGTACAAGATCAACATCGCCATCCACAACCACCCCCGCCCATCCCATTATTGGAGCCCAGACACCGTGCTTAAGGCGGTAGCGGGCACTTCGAAGCGGATCGGCGCATGCGCGGACACCGGGCACTGGTACAGGTCCAACCTGGTGCCCCTCGATTGCATCAAGGAGCTGAAGGGCCGCATCGTCTCGCTTCACTTCAAGGACCTGAACAGCAACAAGGAAGATGTGCCCTGGGGAACCGGTGTGTGCAACACCAACGGCATGCTGAACGAGCTGAAGGCACAGGGGTTCAAGGGCCCGTTCTCGATCGAGTACGAACGCACTTCTGGGGCCGAGCTGATATCGAACGTGGCAAAGTGCTGCGCCTACTTTAGCGAGGCGGCTACCAAGCTGGCCGCGGGCAAGAAGCTGTAAGCAATCTGCAAGCCGGCCCAGGCATGGATCACGGGGGCTACCGGCGGGCGTTATGTGCCACGGTAGCCCCTTTCTATTGAAGGAGTGCTTGTGGCCAGATGCGGCCCCGCAAGCTAACCATTGGCGCTTCTGTGAAGGATCACGTCCGAGACGCCAGTGCCGCACGACCCGACGTCCACCACCCGCCAGCCCTCAGCCGCAAGCTGGTTCAGCAGCGACTGCAGATCGGGAAGCTTCCTCAGCTCTTCCGGCATCTTGGCGATATCCTTCTGCTTCTCCGCCGGGTTGGAGCCGTGCCAATCCGTGCCCAGCGAGATAACGCGGTACTCCGTGGCTGCTGCCTGCGGCATAACAAACCCCCTTGCAACAAGTGGCTGTGGAGACAAACCGAGTATAGCCATGGGCCAAACCGAGTGTCAACGCGCGCGGGGTTCTCGGGGGTATGGTGGGCTTTGTGGTGTGCCAAGCGCGCGTTGACATCCGGTGGCGGTTCCGGCACAAAGCCATGCACCGTACCCGCTCTTAACACCGACTTGATGGCACACACGCCCATCTGTTACAATGGCAACAGAACGACCGGCAGTCTATCGGCCGCAAGGGCGGTACCGATATGCACTTAGCTGCAGGGGTTGCTCCGCGCTGGCACACCGTCTCCGGCGGCAACTCCAAAGGTAGCGCCTCCAGCGAGGGGTATATGTCTTTCCTACAGACGCTGCGCAGGGACATCAGGGCCGCCTTCGAGAAAGACCCAGCGGCCAGAAACATATGGGAGGTGGCCACTTATCCGGGCGTGCACGCCATCTTTTGGCACAGGGTTGCCCACTTTCTTTGGCGGCACAACCTCAAGGCCATCGCCCGCGCCCTGTCACACATCAACCGGTTCTTCACTGGCATAGAGATCCACCCCGCCGCGCGCATCGGCCAGGGCTTCTTCATAGACCATGGCATGGGCGTAGTGATCGGCGAGACGGCCGAGGTGGGCGACGACGTGCTCATATACCACGGCGTAACCCTTGGCGGCACAAGCCTCAAAAAGAAGAAACGCCACCCAACCGTGGGTAACAGGGTGGTGATAGGCGCGGGCGCCAAGGTGCTGGGCCCAATCCACATAGGCGATGATGCCAAGGTGGGTCCCAACGCCGTAGTCCGCAACGACGTGCCGCCCGGCGCCGTCGTGGTTGGCATACCCGGCCGCGTGGTCTTCCAAGACGGCGCGCCCACGGGCCCCGATAGGTTGCTGGACCACGGCCTGGGCGCGGACCCGGAGGGCGTGCTTCTGCACTGCATGATGGAGCGCATAGCCCACCTGGAAGACAGGATTCGCGCTCTTGAGGAGGAGCTGGCCCCCCACAGGCTTACGACGGACCTGTAGCAACCTGGCGGCCTTTGCACGAGTTCGAGCTGCGGCCGCGGAGCACGAAAGGAACGTAAGACGTAGGTCGCGAGGCCCCGCAACGGCCGGTACAGCGGTCCACGTTTTACGTTCCTGGCTTTGGCGGCCGCCCGCTTTCGCCGGGCTGGCGGAGCGCCCCTCCATAGGAGATCCGATGCTTAGAGTCACCAACTCGCTAACCAGGCAGAAAGAGGAGTTCGTGCCCCTAACCCCCGGCCACGTGGGCATGTACGTGTGCGGCCCCACCGTGTACGACTATCCCCACATCGGCCACGCCAAGTCGTACGTCTCCTTCGATGTGATCGTTCGCTACCTCAGGCACTCGGGCTACACGGTGCGGTATGTGCAGAACATCACCGACGTGGGACACCTCACCGACGATGCGGACGAGGGCGAGGACAAGCTAGTTCGCCGCGCGGCGGTGCAGCGGGTGCAGCCCATGGAGCTCGCCGAGCGGTTCATCGCGGAGCACTTCTGGTTCCTCGACACGCTCAACTGCGTGCGGCCCAACCTCTCCCCGCGCGCCAGCGCCTTCATCCCCGAGATCATAGAGGCATGCCAGAAGCTCATCGCCACCGGCCACGCATATGTTGCGGACGGAGCGGTCTACTTCGACGTGTCATCGTTCCCCGGCTACGGCAAGCTATCCAACCGCAGGCCCGAAGAGCAAGAGGCAGGCGTGCGCGTTGAGGTGGCACCCGGCAAGCGGAGCCCAGCCGACTTTGCGCTGTGGAAGAAGGCCGAACCCGGCCACATCCTCAAATGGAACAGCCCGTGGGGCGAGGGCTATCCCGGCTGGCACATCGAGTGCTCCGTGATGTCCATGAAGTACCTCGGCGAAACGTTGGACATTCACGGCGGCGGCATAGAGCACGTCTTCCCCCACCACGAGGACGAGATCGCCCAAAGCGAATCACTCACCGGCAAGCAGTTCGTGCGATACTGGCTGCACAACGGCATGATCACCGTAGACGGCGTGAAGATGGGGAAATCGCTGGGCAACTTCGTGACGGTGAGGGACGCCGTCAAGAAGCACTCGCCGCAGCTGTTGCGCTTCTACGTGGCCAGCCAACACTACAGAAGCTCCACCAACTTCTCGGACCAGCTGCTCGCGGATAGCCAACGCGCGCTGGATCGGCTCTATTCGGCGGTGTGGGCCGCACAGCGGGCCATCGCCGAGCCGCGGCCGGAGGACCAAGAGGCGTCCAAAGATATGGCGGCCGTGGCTGCGGCGGCGCGAGAGCGGTTCCTCGCCGCCATGGACGACGATTTCAACACGCCGGGCGCGGTGGCCGCGCTGTTCGAGCTTGCTAGCGAGGTGAATCGATTCACCTCCGGTGCTGGTGCCGGCGCCAAGGAGGGGTTGAAGCAAGCGCTCTCTGCGTTCAACGAGCTGGGTGAGGTGCTCGGCATCGTGTGGCCGGAACCGCCAACTCCTTCCCACACCGAAGGCCTGGCGTCTGTGCTGATGGAGATACTGCTTCAGCTGCGCCAGGAGGCGCGAGACAGGCGCGATTGGACCACGGCCGATCACATCCGCGACATGCTCAAGGAGGCCGGGATTCAGCTGGAGGATCGCGTTGGCGGCGGCACGACCTGGCGGAAGGCTTGACTCGCAAGCGAACATGTGGTACACTCTTGCCGGGCGTGCTGGAAGAACCGACCACTTGGGTGGCTTCCGCTCCCAACTAGCTTCAGACAAGCCATCTCGCCGGTGGCCAGGTGTCGGCCCGCTCTGACTCGTGGTGAAAGGAGATAGCGATGACCGAGACTAACGGAAAGCGCGGTGGCTTCGCCGCCGACCCCGAGCGTGCCAGGGAGGCCGGACGCAAGGGCGCTCAGGTTATGAAGGAGAGGTTCGGCGTGGAGCACTTCCGTCAGATCGGCAAGCGCGGTGGCACCACGGTCCGCGAGAAGTACGGGTCCGAGTACTACAGCAGGATCGGCAAGCAGGGCAGCGAATCGCGCTGGAAGAGGTCATAGCCTCACCGCGTGGCCCGCAGGCCACTGTCAACCGTGCGCTCATCACATAGCACTCAAAACGGAATCATGGGCCTCTGCCCGCCCGGCATATCGGTAGCCGCGGCGGGCTTTTCCTCCTTGCCCCAGGTGCGCATGCTCGCACCGGCAACGGCGAAACCGCAGCCCAAAGCGCCACTTCACCGCACGTGGTTCACCAGGGAGCCAACCAAAACATGCAAGGCGAGAGCTTGCCAAGCCTTCAGGACGCCGCCCTAGACCCTAGCCAAGGCTTTCGCGCTGGCTACGTGGCAGTGGTGGGCCGCCCAAACGTGGGCAAATCGACCCTCATCAACCGCCTTGTGGGTCAGAAGATCTCCATAGTCTCCGAAAAGCCGCAGACCACCCGCATCAGGCTGCTTGGCATTCTCACAACCGAGACGGCACAGATCATCTTCATAGACACGCCGGGCATCCACAAGCCGCACCATCGGCTGGGAGAGGCCATGGTTCGCGCCGCCGTTGGATCCCTCCAAGACGCCGACCTCGTCGCCTTTCTCGTCGATGCCTCCGTCCCCCCAACCGGTGAGGACGAGATGGCGGCGGCTGCCCTCAAACAACATGCCCCCGCCCTGCCCCGCCTGCTGGTTCTGAACAAGATAGACCTCATCTCCGACGAAGAGGCCCACCAGGCGGAGGCACAGTACGCCGCGCTAGACGGCTTCTCCGAGGCCATCCGCGTCTCCGCCACCCGCGGAGACAACCTGGACCGGCTGCTGGATATGCTCACCAGCCGGCTGCCGTTCTCGCCACCCTTCTACCCACCAGACCAGGTTACCGATCAGCTTGAGCGCGCCATCGCCGCAGAGCTGGTTAGGGAGCAGGTGCTGGCCCACACCCGCCAGGAGATTCCCCACGCCGTCGCCGTGGTGGTGGACGAGTACAAAGAGCGCAGCGAGGAGATGACGTACATCTCCGCAACCATATACGTGGAACGGGAGTCCCAGAAGGGAATACTGATCGGGGCTGGCGGCAGAATGCTCAAGGCCATCGGCCAGGCGGCGCGCCAGGAGCTTGAGGCGATGGCCGGCACGCGCGTGTACCTGGACCTCAAAGTGAAGGTGCGCCAGAACTGGCGGAAGAAGGACCCAAAGCTTGGCCTGCAGATGCAGGTGTAGCGCGGGCTCTGGCCGCCGATGGTGTGCATGCGCCGGGAGGTGGCGAATGGGAGCATCATCACATAACCAACGGCATGAGATTGGCGTTACCCCAGTTGGCGCAAGCCTGTACTTTCTGCCAGTGCGCACCCGGGTGCCGCTCAAGTTTGGGCCGGAGACGCTTACAAGCGTAACCTGCGCCCGCGTGAGCATGACGGTGCGCACCGAAGACGGCAGGCGAGCCGTGGGTTGGGGCGAGACGCCGCTTAGCGTGCAGTGGGCGTGGCCGAGCAGCGCATCGTACGACGACCGTCACGAGGCGATGAAGGCGTTCTGCGCCACGCTTACCGAGGCCTGGGCGGGTTTCGGGAGGAGCGGCCATCCCATCGAGCTGGGCCACGCCTTCATTGAGTCGCTGCTTCCCACGCTTCACCGCCAGATGAACGAGCGGCGTCGCGGAGCAGAGCCTATGCCCTGGCTCGCCGCCCTCATCTGCTGCTCCGCGTTTGACATCGCGCTTCACGATGCGTACGGCGCCGCGCTTGGCATCCCCACCTACGAGGCTTACGGCCCCCAGTTCATGAGCCGCGACCTCTCGCACTACCTAACGCCTGCCGACGGCTCTGGAGTGTCGTTTGTGGGCATGTACCCTGCCACATACCTAGCCTTTCCGAGGCGCAACAGGCTGCCAGCATGGCACCTGGTGGGCGGCAGAGATCCCGTGGACGAGGGCGAGCTCACCGGCGACGAGCCCGACGACGGCTACCCGGTTCTGCTCAGGGATTGGATCCACCGCGACGGCCTTAAGTGCCTCAAGGTGAAGCTGAGGGGCAACGACGCCGAGTGGGACTACGCGCGCTTGGTCAAGGTGGGCCGCATGGCCCTGGCGGAAGGCGTGGAACACCTATCCGCGGACTTCAACTGCACGGTGACGGATCCATCTTACGTGAACGACGTGCTGGATAGACTGCAGGCAGACGAGCCGACCATCCACCAGATGATCCTTTACGTGGAGCAGCCATTCCCATACGACCTCGAGGCGAACCGGATCGACGTGCACACCGTCTCGGCCCGCAAGCCGCTGTTCATGGACGAAAGCGCGCACGACTGGCGTCTCATCCGCCTTGGCCGCGCGCTGGGGTGGTCCGGGGTGGCCCTGAAGACGTGCAAGACGCAGACCGGCGCGCTGCTAAGCCTGTGCTGGGCCAAGGCGCACGGCATGGCGCTGATGGTGCAAGACCTTACCAACCCGATGCTTGCCCAGATTCCCCACTGCCTGCTGGCGGCGCACGCCGACACTATTATGGGCGTTGAGACGAACGCCATGCAGTTCTACCCCGCGGCATCCGCGGCGGAGGCCGCCGTGCACCCGGGCCTGTACACACGCAAACAGGGCTGCGTGGATCTAGGCACCGTCTCCGGCCCCGGATTTGGCTACCGGCTGGCGGAGATTCGGCGACACCTCCCACCCCCCGCCGCCGAAGCAGGCTAGTGGCACCATCCTCGCTCAGCGGCGCGATGGCAACCAGGATGTCACGCCCAAGCACAGAACGAAGGTATGCCTGAGCGCTTAGGGATAGTCTGAGCTGGGCAGGATGCAGGCGGCTCAGGATGCCAAATGGCCATCTGGCGTTCAGCCGTCCCATCAAGGGCCCCAACGCCATGCGGTAGCGCAGGCCCAAGCGCCGCCCGCAGAGGCTGGCGCTCACGTCATGCCCATCCCCCACGTGGTCAGGTTGATGCGCTGAGCTAGCGCAGCTGATAGCTCTTCCAAAGGAAGTGCGCCACGGTCCCGAAAACCACAACCAACGTCACCGGCAGGAACCAATCGCCAAGCCCAGCGGACCTGCCAAGCGCCACCTGCACGGACTGCCAGGTGAGGTAACCCAGCAAGCACGTCATCTCCGCTTTCATGGCCCGCAGCATGGTTACCGCGTTCCGGTACTGCGCCTCGGCGTTCTCCGCAGTTATGGGCACCAGGTAGTTGAACGTGTGCGGATAGCGGGCTGCAACCGTGAGGACGGCGTACATAACGGCGGAGATGGCCGGCAGCAACAGCAGCATGGCTTTGGGCCCCCACCCATCCGGCTGGCCGGAGGCGCCGAAGTGGGTCGGTACCCGCTCTGGCAGGTGCGGCCAAGCGTAGGCGGTTGGCACCATGCTGAGCACCAAGCCCAGCAGCGCCAAGAGGTCCCACACCTGGTCTGCATCCGAGGGCTCGACCTGGATGATGGGACGGGATCCTTGCGCACTTCTCCTCATGGCTTGTCGCGCTCCGCCCATGCGTAGCCGTAAGGGTTAGGCGTCTCGAAAGGCCACCAAGGCCACCCAAGCCTCCTGGTGCATCACGCGGTGGACCCTCAGCCCTGCATCCGTGAGCGACTGAATCACTTCCGGCTCCTGGCCCTCCGCAATGCCCGCGCCAATGAAGGTGCCGCGCGGGGCTAAGGCTGCGGGGATGCTGGGCGCCATGGCGCGGATGACGTGCGCCAGTATGTTGGCCACAAGCACGTCCACCCGGGTGAACGCCGCGGGGCTATCGGCCTCCACCAGCAGCACCTTGCCCAGCAGGCCGTTGTCCTCCAGGTTCTGGCGGGCCACCCGGAGGGCGAGGCGGTCGATGTCCGCGGCGACCACGGTTCCGGAGCCCAACTTGGCGGCCGCTATGGCCAATATGCCGCTGCCCGTGCCAAGGTCTACCACGCAATCGCCCGGGCGCACTGCGTCCTCAAGCGCGGCCAGGCAGAGCTGGGTTGATGGGTGAGTGCCGGTGCCAAACGCCATGCCGGGGTTGACGCGAACGATCAGCCTTTTCTCTCCGGGGGCCGGCGTCTCCCAAGGGGGGATAACCAGCAGCCTGCGCCCCACGCGAACGGGCCCGAAATGCTTCTTCCAAGCCTCTTCCCAGTTGTCGTCTTCCACAAAGGTGACGGCGACTTGGGGGCGGACCTGAGCCAAGCCGAGGGCGGGGAAGGTGGCGAGGGCCTCGTTCAACCTCCCTAGCGCGGGCTCCAGCCGATCGTCTACAGGCAGATATCCGACAACGTTCAGGTCCGACGGCTGCTCCGTTCCGCTACATCCGATCTCCAGCAATAAGGCGGCCGCGGGTTCCACCGCGGCCGACGGCAACTGTATAGAAATGCGTGCCCAGCGCATGGCTCCTAACCCATGAGCTTCTCCTTCATGCGTTCGAGGAAGCTCTTGTGGTCACCGTCCTCGTGCTCGCCGGAGGCCTCGGCGAACTGCTCGAGGAGCTGTCGTTGTTTGGCATTCAGAGAGGTGGGAGTAACGACCCGCGTTACGACGTGTAGGTCGCCGCGCCTGTGGCCGTTGACCGTGGGCATTCCATGTCCCCTAAGCCTGAACGAAGTGCCGCTTTGCGTGCCGGGGGGTATTCGTAGCGGCACCTCCTCGCCTTTGAGGGTGGGGATCTTCAGCTCGCAGCCCAGTGCCGCCTGAGTGAATGAGAGAGGCACTTCGCAGATGAGGTCGTCGCCTTGGCGCTTCAGGAACTCGTGCTCTCGAACGTGGATGAAGACGTACAGGTCTCCGGCGCGCATACCTCTGGTGCCGGACTCGCCCTGGCCGGGCACGCGGACGCGCATTCCGCTGTCCACGCCAGCGGGTATGCTCACACTGATCTCGTCGGTTCGGCGGGCCCTGCCGGAACCGCCGCAGGCCATACACGGGTCTCTTATCACGCGGCCCTCGCCGTGGCAGCGTGGGCAGGTTTGGACCGTTGAGAAGGAGCCCAAGAAGGTGGCTTGGTGGTGCCTGATCTGCCCGGCGCCGCGGCAGGTGGGGCACACTTCGACGCCGGTGCCCGGCTTGGCGCCCGTGCCAGAGCAGGCCCCGCAGGTGCGGAGCCGCTGCACGGTTATTCGCTTGGTTACTCCGGAGAAGGCCTCCTCGAGGGTGATCTCGAGGTCGTAGCGGAGGTCCGCGCCTTCTTCGCCGGCCATGCGATCGCCGGGGTGCGTTCGGCCTCCGAAGAAGAAGTCAACCAGGTCGCCAAACCCAAAGTCGGGACTGAAGCCACCGCCTCCGGAGGAGGAGAGGCCCTCGTGGCCGTACACGTCGTACCGCTGGCGCCTCTGGGCATCGCTGAGGACCTCGTAGGCCTCGTTGATCTCCTTGAAGCGCTCCTCGGCGTTGGCGTCGTTGCGGTTGACGTCAGGGTGGTACTTTCTGGCAAGCTTTCTGTACGCCTGCTTTATCTCCTCCTGACTAGCGGTTCGGCTGACTCCCAGGATTTCGTAGTAATCCTTCTTGCCGATCAATCCTCGTCCTCGGATTGCTCTCCGGGCTCCAAAGCTTCCTCGCCCTCTTCCTCATCTTCCCCAGCATCGCTGACCGGCAAGATTCCCTCCGGCTCACCTTCGGGTCTGGGGTATCTGCCAGCGGCAATCTCCTCCAGAGCGATGGTTAGGGGGTTAGTGGATTCGGTTCGGACAAGCGGCGGGGCACCTTCCTGAAGCTGCTTGGCACGCTTGGCGGCCAGCATCACAAGGTCGTACCGGCTGCCGATGCGCTCCTCCATCTCGTCGATGGGCATGGAGATTGACGAAGCACTCAAAGCTAGTCACCTCGTGTAACGGGCGGGCGGCGTCTGATGGATTGGCAAATGCGCCGTCGCCCTTGGGTGGCACGAAACTAAGCGCCTATCCGCAAACGGCCCGTACTGTGTTGGGAACTGGGGGGCTCACTTGCTGGATAGGCGGCGGGTGCATCTGGGATATCTACTGCACACCTAGCCCGCGCTGGGTGCGCTCCGAGCGAGTAGGGAAAGGCGGGCTGGCCGCCATACTCCTTCTGGGATTATAAGCGCTGCAGGAGTCTTTGTCAACTCGCGCGCAAGGCCGGCTCCCTACTCACAACCCTCGTACGGGTTGATAAGGTGCGCGAGGTTGCCCTTGCCCCTGGCTTATGGCTGGCCACTAGGAACTGCCATCACCCCGGCTCCGCCACCCTTGTATGATGCTAGAGGCGGTTAGGGCAGGGGGTTCCCCTCACCCCAGCTCCCTTGCATGATCGAAGAGGTCGTTAGGCAAGCCTTGTGGTTACCCTCACCCCGGCTTCGCCACCCCTCTCCCACTTGCGGGGAGAGAGGAGCTGGGAGGAGTGGGTCAGGTTGTGCTTGGCTATGTAGGCTACTGAGACGCCGGAGGCTCCCCCTCTCCCCAAGCTCTGCGACGTGGGAGAGGGGGCCGGGGGGGGAGGGGAAGCGAGAGGAGCGGGTGCCCTCACCAC
>Ga0078972_1002743_pt1 | contig 56610 bp, 50 predicted proteins | sample YelNatPaOPGAMG01_FD_67568 | JGI IMG/M metagenome (GOLD analysis project Ga0078972, IMG submission 67568) | Hot spring thermophilic microbial communities from Obsidian Pool, Yellowstone National Park, USA - OP-RAMG-01 (SPADES assembly) (version 2) | ecosystem: Environmental > Aquatic > Thermal...
CCCTGTCCCTTGCGGTGGCCTGGGCGCTCGGCGTCGGCTTCCTGGCGGTGACGGTTGCCTACCTTGTGGTGAACATCGCCTACTCTTTCGGCATGAAGAGCGTGCTCATCGTGGACCTGCTGGCCATCGCCGCCTGCTTCGTCCTGCGTGTCGCCGCCGGAGTGGAAGTGGTGCACGTGGCACGCTTCTCGCCCTGGCTGTACATCTGCACCACTTTTCTGGCCCTGTTCATCGCTATCAACAAACGCAGGCAGGAACAGGTGCTGCTGGCCGGTGAGGCCAGCAACCACCGGGCGACGCTGGCTGGCTACAGCCTGCCCCTACTCGACCAGTTCACAACAATAGTGATTTCGGCGACGCTGATGGCCTACTCGCTCTATACCTTCTCGGCCCCTAACCTGCCGGCGAATCACGCCATGATGCTCAGCATCCCGTTCGTCATCTACGGCCTGTTCCGCTACCTCTATCTGGTGCAGGTGAAAGGGATGGGTGGGGCGCCTGAGGACGTGGTGCTGCGCGATCCGCCGCTTCTGGCCGACCTGGCCCTCTATGCCGTGAGCGTCGTCATCGTTCTCTACCTCTTCAGCTAGCCGCGGCGCTGGTAGCCCTGGGGGCTAGCCCGGCATCTTCCGCAGCCGGCCTCGGCCTGGAGCCTATTCTGAGCCCGGCTCGCTTGCCCTGTGCTGGCGCCGGTGCTCGATGGCAGCATGCACAAAAGCGCGGAAGAGCGGGTGCGGGCGCAGCGGCCGGGACTTGAACTCGGGGTGGAACTGGCTGCCGACCATAAAAGGATGGTCGGCGATCTCGGCGATCTCGACCAGCTTGCGGTCGGGTGAAAGCCCGCTGAACACCATGCCGGCCTTCTGCAGGATCTCGCGGAAGTCGTTGTTCAGTTCGAAACGGTGGCGGTGCCTCTCGTGCACCAGATCCGTGCCGTACGCAGCCGCCGCCTTCGTACCCGGGATCAGCATGCAGGGATAGGCGCCGAGGCGCATGGAGCCGCCGAGGTCCACTATGGAACGCTGCTCCGGCATCAGGTCAATGACCGGGTAGCGCGTGGTCGGGTCAAACTCGGTGCTGTTCGGCTCGTCGGACTGGACAGCGGTGCGGGTCAGTTCGATGGCCATCATCTGCATGCCCAGGCAGAGCCCAAGGTAGGGCAGCTTGTGCGTGCGCGCGTAGCGGGCGGCCACGATCTTGCCCTCTATGCCCCGGTCGCCGAAACCACCGGGCACCACCACTCCGTCAAGGCCGCCAAGCAGATCCTCAGGTGGCTGGTGTTCCAGCTCCTCGGACGGGATCCAGCATAGCTCCAGGTCCCGGCCGGCATGCACGGCGGCATGGAAGAGGGCTTCGCGGACGCTGAGATAGGCATCATGCAGTTCCACGTACTTGCCGGCGATGCCGATCACGAGCGGTGGCTTCGGCTTGTGGATCTGCTCCACCAGTTGCGCCCAATCGCTCAGGTCCGCAGTGGTCGCCTGCAGGCCCAATCGCCCGATGATGAGGTCGCCCAGGCCGAACTTCGAAAACATCAGCGGCACGTCGTAAATGGAGTCAGCGGTGACAGCCGGGATCACGGCCTCGGTATCCACATCGCAGAAGAGGGCGATCTTTTCGCGCAGGCTATCGGGAACTGGGTAGTCGCTGCGGCAGATGATGACGTCCGGCTGGATGCCTATGCCCCGCAGTTCGTGCACACTGTGCTGCGTGGGCTTGGTCTTGAGTTCGGCAGTGCTGGCGATATAGGGGAGCAGGGTCACGTGCATGTAGAGCGTATTCTCGCGGCCGACGTCCTTGCGCATCTGGCGGATTGCTTCCAAGAAGGGCAGGCTCTCGATATCGCCCACGGTGCCCCCGACTTCCACGATCACGACATCGGCGTTGGCGTTCTTGCCCACCATGGCGATGCGCCGCTTGATCTCGTTCGTGACATGCGGGATCACCTGGATCGTGCCGCCAAGGTAGTCTCCGTGGCGCTCCTTGGCGATCACGGCGGAGTAGATCTGGCCGCTGGTGACGTTGCTGTCGCGGCTGACATTCTCGTCAATGAAGCGCTCGTAGTGCCCGAGGTCGAGATCGGTCTCGGCCCCGTCTTCAGTGACGAAGACTTCGCCGTGCTGGTATGGGCTCATCGTGCCCGGGTCAACGTTCAGGTACGGGTCCAACTTCTGCACAGCGACGCGCACTCCCCGTGCCTTAAGCAACCGTCCCACCGCCGCCACCGATACGCCCTTGCCGACCGAACTCACCACACCGCCGGTGCAAAAGATGTACTTCATGGCATCCTCCTGGACCAGGCACAGGTATCGAGCGCAACAGAAAAGGCGGGACCGGAGGTTGGCAGATCGGCCCGCCCATGACAATGATAGCTGCGCCAGCCGAGCCAGGCAAACCGCTTCCGGCCCGGCCCGGCGTTGCCTCGGCATTGCAACCTGCGTAGAATGCCGGCACGTTGCACGTGTGCCCTGATGTGCGCAGTCTCCCCACGCGAGGTCTACCCGGCTTGCTGACGAGCCAAGAGAACCGCAGACACTCGCCCGCGGATGGCGCCCTCCTGGCGCTGCTCCTCCTCGTTGCCCTCAGCCTGAGGCTCATGGACCTGAACTGGGATGCCGGCCATTTCGCCCACCCCGATGAGCGCTTCATCGTCATGGTCACTCAGACGGTGGAATGGCCCAAGCGTTGGCAGGACCTGTTCAACCCACGGCAATCTGGCCTCAATCCGTTCTCGCGCCCCGACGGCAGCGGCGTGCGTCAGCCCGAACACTTCGCCTATGGGCACTTTCCGGTCTACCTGCTGAAGGGCATCACTTCCGGCCTGCAGGCTCTCTGGCGGCCCGCGGCGCACCTGTTCGGCGCCGGTTCCGGCGTGGCGCTGTTTCTCAGGCGGATGACGGACTTTACGCAGATGACCATGACAGGGCGCGTGCTCAGCGCCCTGTTCGATACGGCCAGCATCGTCGTCGCCTACGCCCTCGGCCGCCGTCTCTTCGGCCGCTGGGCGGGGCTGCTGGCCGCGGGGCTGCTTGTGTTCACGGTAATGGACATTCAGCTGGCCCATTTCTATGCCGTGGACAGCCTGCTCGCCTTCTTCGTCACCCTTACGCTCTACTGGCTGGTGCGCTATGTGCAGGACGGCGAGCGCAAGGCGGCGCTCTGGGCCGGTGCGGCTTTCGCCCTGGCCGTCGCTAGCAAGTCCAGCGCCGCACCTCTGGCCCTCCCCTGGGCGGCTGCCTTCTTACTCCGAGAGCGCCGGCGGGCCGGTGGGCAGTCACAGCGAGGTAGCGCTGGTGACATGCTGGCGAGCGCCGCCGTCGGGGCCGTGACCTTCGCCCTCGTCAGCCCATACGTTCTGCTGGACCTGAAGATGTTCCTGAGCAGCGTAGGCTTCGAAGGCCAGATGGTCCGCGGCGTCGTTGACCTGCCCTACACGCGCCAGTACCGCAACACTCCGGCCTTCCTGTACCCCGTCCTGATGCAGCTGCGCTGGGGCATGGGCTGGCTGCCCGGGCTGCTCGCCTTCGCGGGCCTGCTTTGGGCCACTGCCAGGCAGGGCTGGCGCGCCTGGGAGCGACAGCCGCTCGAGCCGGAGACGATCGTCCTGGCCTGGGCACTGCCCTATTTCCTGATCACGGGCAGTTTCATGGTCAAGTTCATGCGTTACATGGCGCCACTGATCCCGGTGATGCTGGTACTCGGCAGTGGCCTCATCGTGCACCTGGGGCGCCGGTGGCGGAGACTTGCCATTGGGGCGGCCGTCCTGGTGCTGCTATATGCGGTCCTCTGGAGCGCCGCTTTCACCTCCATCTACCGCCGCCCGTTCACGCGCGAAGCAGCTTCGCAGTGGATCTACCGCAACATACCGGCCGGCAAGGTGATAACCACCGAGGAATGGGACGACCTCATCCCCTATCCTACCATTGTGGACGGCACTTACCGTAGCCCGGAGCAGTACACAGTTGTCTCCTTCCCGCTTCAGGAGCCGGACGACCTCAGGAAGGTGGACATGCTCGTCCGCAATCTGACGGAAGCGGACTATGTCATCGTGAGCAGCAACCGCTTCTACGGTTGGCTGCCGCGCATGCGTTCCACCTACCCCCTGAGCAACGCCTACTACGAGATGCTCTTCAAGGGCCAGTTGGGCTTCGAACTGGTGCAGCAGTTCACCTCTTACCCGACGCTTGGCCCCTGGCAGTTCCGCGACGACCATGCCGATGAGAGCTTCACCGTCTACGATCACCCCAAGGTGATGATCTTCAAGAAGACGCAGCCGCTGCCGCCGGAGCAACTGCGCGCCATGTTCATATCGGCGCTGGGCTCGGGGGCACAGGCAGGAGGCGATCGGTCCTTGCTACTACCCGTAGCGCTGGACCGCATGCCCATCCGCGGCGATTTCGGCTGGAACGCCTGGGCAACAGACGGCCTGCCGGCGATCGTTTTCTGGTGGCTGGTTGCCACAATCCTCGGGCTGGCGGCCTGGCCGCTGCTGCACTGGCTGGTGGGGGACCTTTGGGCAGGCGGCTGGCCGCTATCGCGTGTGCTGGGTTTGCTGCTTGTGGGCTATGCTACGTGGCTGCCGTCCAGCCTGGGCTTGCCCGCCAACCGTGTCATACTGATGGCTTGTGCCGCTCTGTTGCTGCTGTTCGTCGCTGTCCTGGTGAGCCGGCGACGGGCGTCCGCCCTGGCGGCATTCCTGCGGGGCCACTGGCGCGAATTGGTCGCGGCCGAGGCGATCGCCCTCGTCGCTTACCTGGCCTGGACAGGGGTGCGTGTCCTCAACCCAGACCTGTGGCACCCGTGGTGGGGTGGTGAGCGCCCCATGGAGATGGGGTTCCTCCTCGGCATCCTCAAGAGCGGCCGCTTCCCTCCGTATGATCCTTTCTACGCCGGCGGTTACATCAACTACTACTACTACGGCCTCTACCTGGTGAGCTGCCTGGTGAAGCTCACCGGTATCGTTCCCGAAGTAGCGTTCAACCTGGCGTTGGCGTACTTCTACTCGCTGACGGTGGCCGCCGCGGCGACGCTCGGGGCCAGCCTGGCGCGTCACCACAAGGCGACGGTCGGCCTCTGCGCCGCCGCTTTCGTTGGCCTGATCGGCAACGTTGACGGCGGCCTGCAGTTGGTGCGGCGCTGGGGGGAGCAGGGCACCCAGGCCCTCGGCGCCAATCTGCCGCTACTGGGCTGGTTGCCGCGCCTGCTCCTTGGGCTTTACAGGGTGATTGCCCAGGCTGCTCCCGTCCCCAACTACGACTTCTGGGGGCCGACCCGTGTCATCCCTGACACGATCAACGAGTTCCCTTTCTTCAGCTTTCTCTACGGGGACCTGCACCCGCACATACTTGATATGCCCGTTGTGCTCTTTGGCCTCGCCCTCGCCTACAGCCTTCTGCGCCGGCTGACGGCGAACGAGAACAGACGGGCTGAGCTGAGTCCGTCGCCGCTGGCGAGCGTGACCACGGTCGCTTTGCTCGCCTTTCTCGCTGGCGGCGCTATCGCCACCAACACCTGGGACGCCCCGCTTCTCCTCGCAGGCTTGGCCCTGGTTGCGCTCCTGGCCTGGCGCGGCCGTTCGTGGCGGGAATTGCGCTTCCTTGCGGGGGCTTTGCTTATGGCCGGCGTGGCAGCGGTGGTGCTTTTCCTGCCGTTCCTCACCTACTACAAGGCTCCCCCGGGCGGACTGGGCCTCACCCGTGCAGGCAGCCCGCTGCTCCATTTCCTGCGCATCTGGGGCTTCTTCGCCCTGGCTTCGCTCGGCATGAGTTTGCTCACGCTCGCGCGCGCCCGCAGCGCACGTGGCGTGGTCGGGTTCATAAGCCTGGCTTTGCGCCACTGGCGACGATTGCCGCAAGTGCTGGACCTGGCGGAGGCGTTCCCGGGCGCCAGGCGCGCTGCAAGCCTGGCCAACCTCGGGCTGCTTCTGTTCCTGCTGCTCATGGCGCTGCTGATCGCGCTTGGCAGAGCGGCGGCTGGCGTCTGTCTCTCTCTTGGTCTGGTAGCGGCGCTGGCGGCCTGGGCGGCGCCGTCGCCTGAGGAACGTTTCGCGAGCGGCCTGGCAGCTGTCGCCTGGGCTGTGCTTCTGGCAGCGGAGGTGTTCTATCTCAAGGACTGGCTCGCCGGTGGGCCAGCCTACCGGATGAACACGGTGTTCAAGTTCGGCGTGCAGGCCTGGCTGCTTCTCGGTGTGTCCTGTGGCGCCCAGGCTCTACTCCTTTGGCGACCGCAGGGTGGGCTCGCTTCCGTCTGGCGGGGCGCGACGCTGGCGCTGCTGGCTTTGTGTTCGCTGTATCCGCTGCTGGGGGGAGCAGCGCGCATCTCAGCCCGTTTCCCGAATGCTCACCCGCCGGTGGGAACGCTGAATGGCCTGGCTTACATGAGTGTCGGTAGCTACTTCTGGCCTGATGAGCAGCACCCGATCGTGTTGCTGCCTGAGTCGGAGGCGCTAGCCTGGCTCAGGCAGCACGTGCCTGGCGCGCCGGTCGTCGCCGAGGCAGCCCTGGGTTATTACCGCGAGGGTGGATCGGCTGTGGCCTCCTGGACGGGCCTGCCTATCCCGCTCGGCCCGCAGCATGAGGCCGAGCAGCGGCCCCAGGCGCCGCTGGGCGAGCGCGAGAGCGAGGTACGCGAGCTTTACCAGACGCCTGATCCTGCCCAAGCAGAGCGGTTGATCAAAGAGCTGAGCGTGTCGTACATCTATGTCGGCCAACTGGAGCGCATCGCCTATGGCGATGTTGGCCTGGCCAAGTTCGAGACGATGGTGCAAGCTGGGCAGTTGGAACGGGCCTACAGCAACCAGGCTGTCTCGATCTACCGCGTGCGCTGACGCCAAAGCCGTGAAGCGACGCGGAAAACCGACCGGGCCGCCTCACGGACGAGCGCAGGCTAGCGGCCGATGGCCTGTAGACTCTGGCTGGCGCCCATTTTCATGAAGTTGGCCTCGCTCGCCAGAGCGATGAAGCGGAAGCCCTGCTCCAGGCGCATGTTGGCATGTTCGGCTGTGGCGACGTGAATGCCAGCCGGTTTGCCGACTTTCTTGGCAGCGGCGAGGACCTGCTGGACGGCCGCTTCGTGGCGCGGGTCGCGCACCAGCATGTCTGGCTTCAAGCCCATTGAGCCGGCCAGGTCGTTGGGCCCGATGAAGCAGGCGTCAACGCCCTTCACCGAAAGGATCTCCTCCGCCCGGCGCACGGCATCAATGTGCTCAATCTGGACCACGCACAGCATCTGGTCGTTGGCGGCGGTCATGTAGTCGTCGCCATAGACAGTGGCCCGGCCGCCACCCAACGAGCGCGTGCCTTCCGGCGGGTACTTCATGGCGGCCACCGCTCGCTGCGCTTCCTCGGCTGAGTTCACCATGGGAATGACCAGGCCCATCGCTCCGGCGTCCAGCAGGCGCTTGATCAACTGCGGGTCGTTCCAGGCTACGCGGGCCATCGGGATGACATCGGTGGTGCAGATGGCCTGGAAGCAGTGCAGGGTGGCCTCGAAGCCGATCGGGCTGTGTTCCGTATCCACGACGAGCCAGTCCCAGGGCATGTGCGCCATGTACTCGGCGGCCACGGGCGAGCACAACGAGAGCCAGGTGCCTATGGCGGGCTGGCCAGCGGCTAGCTTCTGCTTGGCAGTATTGATCTTCAATTCCGGCCTCCACTGAAGTGGTATCGTGTTTCAACTCATGCAGACGCAGGCGGTGGGTTGTTGCCCTCACGCCCAGCCAGCGATGGCTTCATCCACGCTGCTGTAGAGCCCCAGTTGGCCCTCCTTACCCTGAGTGAAGGATCGTACGGCGCTGTCGTTGGACACTAGCCGGAGCCCGATCCCCCTCTCCGCCAGGCTGGCGAAGAAGGGCCAGAGGACGGTGATGGCCTGGCCGGCGCCCTGAGCGTAGCTCAGGTCTATGATGAAGCGGGCGAAGCGCGCCTCAAGCAGGTCGAGCATGGCATCACGGAGGCGGCGGATGGCGTTTGCCGTATCCAGCGAGATGACGGCCAGCACTACCACGCCGTCGCGGACGCGCGTGAAGCTGGCGCGCGGCATGGCGGCGCGCTCGAGCACCTTGGCGACAGCGCTGCGCTGGGCCGGCAAAGTGAGCACCTCGTCGAAACCGGCGGCGAGCAGGCGCATCTTCTCCGCCTGGTCGTTGGCCTCGCCCAGCAGGCCCACAAGGTAGGTTCCCGCTGTCGGCTGGCTCTGACGCAAGCGCTCGACGAGGGCGGTGCCGCTGAGTTCGTCCAGGTCATCGGAGAGGAACAGCGCCCGCGGGCTGCTGTGCACGGCCGTGTCCAACGCCTCCAGGCCATTGCTGGTGGTGATGACATGCCCATGGCCGGCCAGGTAGCGGCTGAGCAAGTCTCTCTCCCACTGCTTCTTATGAGCGATGACAAACAGCGCCTCGCCGCTACCCGCGCCGCCGGGAGCGTCGCCCTCTACTGGAGCGGTTGCCTTCGCCAGCACCTTCTGCACCCTTTCCACCAAGGTGAATGGCTGGAAGGGCTTGACGACGTAGCTGGCCGCACCATGACTGATCAACTGCTGGACGCTGCGGGCGGTGCTCACCGCTGTGAGCATAATGACCGGGATTGGCGCCGTCTCCGGAGTCACCTTCAGCCGCTGCAGGACCTGGTGCCCATCCATCGTGGGCATCATGACGTCGAGTAGAATGACGTCCGGGTGCTGCTCCCAGGCCAGGCGCAGGCCCTCTAGACCATCGGCTGCCAGCAGCACATCGTAGTGCGACTGAGACAGCAAGAAGCGCAGCATCTCGCGCATGTCGCTGTCGTCGTCAATCACGAGCACTTTCGGCATGTCGCAAGCCCCACGTTAGCGTATCGCCCATCGCCCAGCAGGACTGCCCGGCCGGCGCCAGGGCAGGCAATAGCGAACCCTCGGCGCTCGGCCCAAGCGGCCGGCAAAGCTCGGTAGCCATGGTAGCATAAGGCCAGGGCGGTTGCCAGTGCCAGGAGCAGGGTGCCCTTGCACCTCGGGCCAATGGCTGCTAGTATGAACACGACTGGCTGAGACGGAGAAGAGTAGGCGAGGCTGAGGTCGCCAGGGAGGCCGGGCCGTAGACTGAGAGCCAGGCCAGGCAGAGGCTCGCCGAAGTTCGCTCCTGAGCCGAGGGGTGAAGGTGCAGCGGCACAGACCCGTTGCATTGTGTAGCCTGCTCCGGCGGCCCTCCGTTATCGGGGCGCCCAATAAGCCGCTGTGGCGGCCGTTGGGGCTGAGGGGGCCGTGGGTCAGCAAACTGACACGGGTCAGCAAAGCTGACACCTGGCCAATTAGGGTGGTATCGCGAGGCCGTTGACCTCGTCCCTAAGGACGGGCCAGCGGCTATTTGTTTCTCGAGGAGGAGGCCTGAGATGGCGAACCTGGAGGACGTTCAGAGGCGAGCACTTGCCGAGCTGGCGTCGGCCGCCGACAGCGAGCAACTCGAGGCCTGGCGCCAGAAATACCTGGGCAGGCGTGGCGAACTGACGCTCTACATGCGCAGTATCGGCGGTTTGCCTGCTGAGGAGCGGCCTGCAGCTGGAGAGGCCGGCAATAACCTGCGCCGTTTGCTCGAACAAAGCTTTGCCGAGCGGCAGGAGTCGGTGCGCCAGATGGAATTGGCGCGCTCGCTGCAGGCCGAGGCGATAGACGTCACGCTCCCGGGACGGCGGCCGGTGGTTGGCAGCATCCATCCGATCACGGAGACGCTCAGGCGCATCCGCGACGTCTTCGCCCAGCTCGGTTTTGAGGTGTTCCGCTCACGCGAAGTGGAGACGGACCTGTACAACTTCGAGCTCCTGAACATGCCGCCGCACCATCCGGCACGAGACATGTGGGACACGTTCTACATCAGCGAGAACGTGGTCTTGCGCACTCACACCTCGCCCGGGCAGATCCATGCGATGCGCGCCTACTGCCCCGAGCCGATACGCGTCATCCTGCCTGGCAAGTGCTACCGTTACGAGCAGGTAACGGCCAGGCATGAGTCCGAGTTCCACCAGGTGGAGGGCCTGGCCGTCGGCCACAACATTACGCTTGCCGACCTGAAGGGGACAATGACCGCCTTCGCCAAGCAGATGTTCGGGCAGGAACGCACGATGCGCTTCCGTGGCGGCTACTTTCCTTTCACCGAGCCGAGCGTGGAGGTGGACATGGACTGCGCCCTCTGCCACGGCAAGGGTTGCAGGGTGTGCAAGAACACCGGCTGGGTCGAGATCGCCGGCGCCGGCATGGTGCACCCTAACGTGCTGCGCAACGGTGGCTATGACCCCGTCGCGTTCAGCGGCTTCGCTTTCGGTATGGGCGTGGAGCGCGTGGCGATGCTCCTGCATGGGATCGAGGATATCCGTAGCTTCTTCACCAACGACCTGCGCTTCCTACGCCAGTTCGGCCAACTGCTTTGAGGGAGGAGAAGGCACATGCTAGTACCACTTAGTTGGCTCAAGGAGTACGTGGAAGTAACGCTGTCCCTCGAGGAGTTGGTGGCGCGCCTGACTCTTGCCGGCCTCGAGGTGGCCGGCATCGAGCGCATCGGCGAGACCTGGAGCCGCGAGCACGTCTTCGTCGGGCAGGTGCTCGAGGTGCAGCCGCACCCAAATGCTGACCGGCTGACGCTACCGTTGGTGGATTATGGCCGGCCTCAACCACTGCGCGTCGTCACCGGCGCGCCCAACATTCATGTAGGCGATAGAGGGCAGAAGGTGGTGCTTGCCCTGGCCGGGGCACGGTTGATTGATGGCCACAGCGAAGAGGTGCGCTACGTCACCCTTAAGCCGAGCAAGATACGCGGCGTCGCCTCGGAGGGCATGGTCTGCTCAGAGAAGGAACTGGGTCTCTCAGACGAGCACGAAGGTATCCTGATCCTGCCGGATGATGCCCCTGTCGGCATGCCGCTCCAGGATTACCTGGGCGATGTGGTGCTGGACATTGAAGTGACGCCGAATATGGCGCGCTGCCTGTCCATCATCGGTATTGCCCGCGAAGTGGCGGCCCTCACGGGCCAGAAGCTGAGGCTTGGCGAGCCCGAGATGGAGGCGTGCGGCGAACCAGCATCAACCCAGGCCGAGGTCGAGATCGCCGACCCGGACCTGTGTTCGCGCTATTGCGCTGCGGTTATCAAAGGCATCAAGGTGGGGCCATCGCCCTTCTGGATGCAGCGGCGGTTGAGCCTTTGCGGCGTGCGTCCGATTAACAACATTGTGGACATAACGAACTATGTCATGCTGGAATGGGGCCAGCCGCTGCACGCGTTCGACTACAACCTCCTGCATGGGCGGGGTGGACAGACGCCGCCAGCAGAGAAACCGCTGATCCGGGTCCGCAGGGCCGAGGCAGGCGAGCGCATGGTGACGCTCGACGGTCAGGAGCGGGTGCTCGACCGGGACATCCTGCTGATCACCGATGGCAGCGGGCCGGTAGCGGTCGCTGGCGTGATGGGCGGCCTGCATTCCGAAATCACGGATGAGACGCGCGATGTGCTTCTCGAAGCCGCTGCCTTCGACATGCTGGGCAACCGCATCTCCTCGGCGCGGCTCAAGCTTGCCTCGGAGGCCTCGTCTCGCTTCGGCAAAGGCGTGCCGCCTTCGCTGGCGCCGAGGGCGGCCCGGCGGGCGGCCGAACTGATGCGCCAGTTGGCAGGGGGCCAGGTTCAGCAGGGCCTGATTGACAACTACCCGCGTCCGCAGCCCAGCGTGGTGGTGAAGATGCAGCCGGAAAGGGCGCGCAAGGTGCTGGGTCTGGACATTGGCGACGACGATATGGAGCGCATCCTGACGTCGCTAGAGTTCGCTGTGCGCCGCGATGGTGATAGTTGGTCCGTGCAGGTGCCCGACCACAGGCTGGACGTTAGCATTGAGGAGGACCTGTACGAGGAGATAGCGCGCGTGCATGGCTACGACCGACTGCCGGCGACGCTTCTGAGGGACGAACTGCCTCCTCAGCATGATGACTCCTCCCTGCGGGGAGAGGAGTTGGTGCGAAACGTCCTCGCCGCTCTGGGGCTGCAGGAGGCGATCAGTTACTCGCTGGGCGATTGGCGCCTCGAGGAACCGCTGCTGCCACAGGAGGGGTTAGGGACAGGGGACTTCGTGCGTGTTATCAACCCGCTCAGTGCCGACCGGCAGTGGTTGCGCCGTTCTCTATTGCCACGTCTACTGCTGGCGGCGCGCGACAACTTCCACAACGACGATGTGGTCCGCCTGTTCGAAATCGGGCGCGTCTTTCTGCCAGTGGAAGGTAGTGAACTGCCAGAGGAACCGTTAAGGCTCGCCATTCTGATCGCCGGCCTGCGGGAGCAGCCTTCGTGGCTGGTGCCGCAACCGGAAAGCGTGGATTTCTTCGATGGCAAAGGCGTTCTCGACGAACTATCGCGCCGGCTTGGCCTTGGGCTGAGCCTGCGCGCCGAGCCCCATCGCGGCTTGCATCCGGCGCGTTCCGCAACCGTCTTGCTTGACGGCAGGGAGCCAGTAGGCTTCTACGGCGAGCTGCACCCGCAGCTGCGATCCGCGTACGATTTGCCGGACTGCCGCATTTGTGTGGGCGAGTTCGATATGGCAGCCCTTATCGCGGCCTGGGTCGAGCACCCGCAGGCGCGGCCGGTGTCGCGCTTCCCGGCCGTCCTCCAGGATATGGCCCTGATCGTGCCGGACGAAGTGACTGAGGAGCAGGTGGAGCGAGGAATCTGGCGTGCGGGCAAGGGCGTGCTCGCCTCAGTGACTCTGTTCGACCTCTATCAGGGCCCGCCTGTGCCAGCCGGTTTCCGTAGCCTGGCCTTCCGCCTCGCCTATCAACTGCAGGACCGCCTGCTCAGCGACGAGGAAGTCAAGCAGGCCCACAGCCGCATCGCTCGCAGCCTGGCCTCGGAGCTTGGGGCGCGGCTGAGGGAGTAACGAAGGCCGCTTCTGGCCCTTCTCGCGGCCGAGGGCTGCGCAATCGAGCGCTCGAGCTCCGGAGCGACGTCGCTCCGGAGCCTTTTTGTCACTGCGTTGAGATGGGCCAGCCTCAGTGGGCGACGAGCATGTCCCAGGCGAGGGCGACGAGCATGCGCAGGGTGACGCGTAGCGATTCAATGGGCATGCACTCATCGCGCCCATGGATGCCTTCGGGCGTGAGCGCATCCGGGTCGGCCGACTGGGGCGCGAAACCATAGACGGTGGTCCCCAGGGGGCGAACCAGACGCGAATCGCTGAAGCCGCTCGTCAGTCCTGGTATCCAGAGCAAGTCCGGCTGCTCCACGGCAGCGGCAGTCGCCCGCTCTATAGCCTGGCTGAATGGCGTGGGATATGGGGACTCGCTCGGCTCGGCCGTCTCCTGGAGCTCAATCTGGACGCTCTCGACCTTGCCCAGCGCCGCCCGGATCTCGGCCATCACGTCGGCGGCTGTCTGGCCGGGCAAGGTCCGAACATCGCAGACCACGCTGCAGGAAGCGGGGATTGAGTTAGACTTGACGCCGCCCAGGAGCATGGTGGGTGTGATGGTCATGCGCGAAGCGCCGCGCAGAGCCGACACCAGGCCGCGCTCGCTCCGGCTCAGGTCGCCGAAGTCCACCTGAAGCAAGCGCGTGAGGCTGGACTGGAAGACCTCGCTTGTCACTTCGAATATGGGGTGCGAGAGATCCGGCACGATCTGGTGACGCCGCAGCCCCATCAACAGCTCGGGCAGCCGCTCGATCGGGTTGTCAGCAGCCCAGGGGGTTGCCGCATGGCCGCCCTTGCCATCCAGGCGCAGGCTGGCCTCGAGCCTGCCTTTTTCGCCCGTGTTGATGAGGTAACCCTTGCGCCCGCCGACAAAGAAGGGCGATCCCCCTCCCTCGTTGATGGCGCAGTCAGCGCGAATGGCCTCGGGATGATGGCGCGCCAGCCAGGCGAAGCCGTGCTGGCCGCCGGTCTCTTCGTCCGCTCCCGCCGCGAGGATAAGGCTGCCGGCGAGGGGCACATGCTGGCGGGCAAGGATGAGCAGGGCCATGGTCTCGCAGGCCACCAAAGCCTTGCAATCGGCAGCACCGCGGCCGTGCACATAGCCCTCGGCCACCGTGCCGGCGAAGGGCGGGTAGCGCCACAGTTCGGCGTCTTCAGCAGGCACTACGTCCGTATGGCCCATGTAAAGCAGCGAAGGTGCGCTACCGCCATCCAGCCGAGCGACAAGGTTGCCCCTGTTGGGCCGAGCCTCGAGAAGTTGGCTGGCGACGCCATCGGCGGCGAGTTTGGCAGCCAGCAAGCGGGCCACCTCGCTCTCGTTGCCCGGGCCTTCTGGGCCACCGTTGACGCTGGCGATGCGCACCAGGTCCGAGAGCAAAGCCACCGTCTCGTCCAGGCTGGTATCGGCAGAGCGTAGCAGTTGCTGGAGCGTCATTTGCTTCCCCTTCGCGCAATGCGCTGAGATCGCGATCCCTCGCGCCCGCGACCTTTACGACTGGAGGAAAGCCAGGCTCGGCTTCTCGTCCAGTAGGCCTACGAGCGCCTCCAGCCAGAGGACGGCCGCGGCTGCGTCGTTCAGGTCAAAGGTGCACACGGGCGAGTGCGAGTAACGCCGGGGCAGGCTGATGCCCCCGCTGGGAATGCCACGCTCAGCGCGCTGGATAGCAGCGGCGTCGGTGAAGGCGCCCGAAGCGAGGATGATGGCTCGCTGGAAGGGTACACCTGCCTTTCCTGCAGCTCTCTCCAACAGGCGCCGCATCGCCGGATGGGCGATGTTGCCCAGCGGGCCGGTGCTGTTGGCTACGAGCAGCACCGGCCCGCGGCCGATGGCGATGGGTAACTCGCGCTCGAAGCTGACGTCGGGCGTATCGCCCACCGGCACGGTGTCAATGGCCACAGCGCAATCAGGGCTGGCCACCCTCGCTGCAATGGCCGCGCCGCGTGCGCCGACCTCTTCCTGGGTGGTGATGGCGACCGTAATGCGCGTGCGATGCTCGACACTGCGCAAGCGCCGTAGCAAGGCCAGGAGCACCGCGCAACCGAGGCGATCGTCAACCGCCTTCCCGGCCCAAACGTCAGGGTGGCCCAGCTGGACCAGCGGGCTGTAGAAGGCAACCGGGTCGCCGACCTGGATACCCAGAGCAGCAACTTCTGCGGCTGACCGGGCGCCCACGTCAATATAGAGCGCATCAGGGCGCGGCAGACGCGAGCGCTCCTCCGCTGTCTGGAGGTGGCCGGCTTTGACGCCGATCACGCCCGTCACCGTGCCGTTGAGACGCACCAGCCGGCCCGGGAGCAGCGCCGGCTGAGCACCGGCCAGGACGTCGAAGCGGAGAAAGCCGTCTGCCTCTATGCTCTTGACGAGCAGCCCGATCTCGTCAGCGTGGGCGGCCAGCAGCAAATGGTAACCGTCCCCGTGTCCCTCGAGCGTCGCATGCACATTGCCCCAGGCGTCCACCTGGCAGGAATCGCTCAGGGGAGAGAGGCGGCGCATCATCTCAGCGATCATGCATTCCTCGAAGCCGGATACGGCGTCCAGAGCGGCAAGCTCGCGGACGTCGCTCAGGATCTCGGCCTTCAAGTCCGATGGCATGCGATCAACTCCCCGTGTTTGCGGCCATACTAGAACGTGCCCGGCGGCATGACAAGTGAACGTGCCCTTTGACCGGGTATGCCAGCCAACCTATAATCGAGTGATAGGGCGTCGGCGGAGCGAAACCGGGACAGCGAGAGGCGCCCATTGCTGTCTGTAAGAGGGTGCTATGGCCACGGAACAGGCTGCACAGCGATCGCTCGAGGAGCGATTGCTTGCCGATACTCAGGCTGCCATGCGCTCGGGCGATGTCGCCCGGCGCGACATCTTGCGCATGATGCGTGCCGCCGTGCACAACGAGGAGGTCGCTCGCCGCGGCAAACTGGATGATGCTGCCGTGGTCGAGGTGCTCCGGCGTGAACTGAAGAAGCGGGAGGAGGCGCTGTTGCTCTTCCAGCAAGGCAAGCGCGACGACCTGGTGGCCAAGGCCAGGAATGAGATCGAGATCATCTCCAGTTACCTGCCCAGCCAACTCGGCCCCGAAGAGGTCGAGCGAATTGTGCGCGAGGTGGCGCAGGAACTGGGGGCCACCGACCAGCGTCAGATGGGCCAGGTGATGAAAGCGGTCATGCCAAGGCTGAAGGGCCTGGCTGACGGCAAGCTTGTGAACGAGACGGTGCGGCGAGTGCTGGCGAACAAGGGCTAGAGCCAGTGGCTTTGTCGTTTGTTCATGGCTCCGAGGATCTGCCGCAGCGGGAATTGACAGCCCGGGAAAGGCTGGCGCTGTTCGGTGCCCTGGTGTTGTTGGCGGCCGCCCTCGCTGGGGCACTGGTAGTGCGCAGCACCCCGGGGCCAGCGGTGACCCTCGAAGTCGGCGACATCAGCAACCGCGACATCATCGCCTCCCGCAATATCACCTATGTCAGTCAGGTGCTCACTGAACGCGCCCGCCAGGCCGCTGAGGCCGAAGTCGGCGTGGTCTACGACGCGCCCGACGCCGGCGTAGCCCGCCAGCAGGTGAGCAAAGCGCGCCAGGTGCTCGACCGCATCGCTTCCATTCGTGGTGACACGCAACTGACCTACCAGGACAAAGCGGCGGCTCTGGCCAAGCTTGGCGACGTATCGCTAAGCCCAGGCCTCATCTCGTCCGTGCTCAATTTCAACGATGGCGAGTGGGCTCAGGTGGAAAAGGAAGTCGTCAACGTGCTCGACGCCTCAATGCGTAGCGTCATCCGCGACGTTGACGTAACGGAGGCGAAGCACCGTGTGCCGGCGCTTGTCTCATTCGACCTGTCCGACAGCCAGGCCGCGGTTGTTGTAGCGATCGTTAGCGACCTCATCCAGCCGAATACCTTGCCGAATGCAGAGCGTACAGCTGAGGCGAAACGGGCGGCACGCGAGGCAGTCCAGCCGGTCTCGACAACGTACCAGGCCGGCCAGGCGATCGTGCGCGCAGGCGACCGGATCACGGAACTGCAGATGGAGGCGCTGCAACAGGTCGGCCTCAAGGAGCCGGCCTTCACCTGGCAGCAGGACGCCTCAGTGCTGGTCGCGATGGCGCTCGTCTCGCTGCTCTTCTATGTCTACATCGCCGTGCGCGAACCAGCCCTGGGGCGGGATTGGCGCCGGCTGCTCACCCTGGCGGCTCTCTCCCTGCTGGCGGCGGTGGGCGCGCGGCAAATGGTGGCGGGCCACGTTCTCTTGCCCTACATCTACCCGGCGGCGGCATTGCCGATGCTTGTAGCGGTGCTCATCAGCCCCGGGCTCGGCCTGTTGACCGCCTTGCTGCCGGCCACCTTCTATGTCTGCCTGGCCAAGGGAGCCACTCTGGAACTGGGCACATATGGCCTGGTGGCCGGGCTGGTCGGGGCGGTCGTGCTCGGCCGGCTGCGTAACCTGCGCTATTTCGTCTGGGCCGGCGCTGCCGTGATGCTGGCCAACCTGCTGACGCTGGCCTTCTTCCGCATACCGGAGCGAAACTACGACCTGATCGGGATTGCCAGCCTGGCGGGGGCGGCCATTCTCAGCGCTGGCCTGGCGAGTAGCATCGGTATCGTCATCTACCTCCTTGTGGGTGGTGCCCTCGGCGCCATCACTTCGCTGCAGATGCTGGAACTATCGCGCCCGACACAGCCATTGTTGCGGGAACTGCTGCTCAAGGCACCAGGCACCTATCACCATAGCATCATGCTCGCCAACATGGCTGAGCAGGCCGCCGAGCGCATAGGCGCTAACGCGCTGCTGGCGCGTGTCGGCGCCTACTATCACGACATCGGCAAGATACCGCGCCCGTATTTCTTCTCGGAGAACCAGAGCGAAGGCAACAACGTCCACGAGCAGCTCGACCCCCGCTCCAGCGCGGCGATCATCATCGGTCACACCACTGAGGGGCTGGAACTGGCGCGTCGGCACCACTTGCCTGCCGCCATCCAGGCATTCATTGCCGAGCACCATGGCCGCTCGCGCCAGGACTACTTCTACGACGAAGCCGTCAAGCGCTACGGCGCCGAAAACGTCAACGAGCAGGATTTCCGTTACCCCGGGCCCCGGCCTCACAGCCGTGAGACTGGCATCGTGATGCTCGGAGACGCCTGCGAAGCGGCGATGCGCGCCTCCAAGCCCGATGTCGGCCAGGGCCTGCCGCGCCTGATCGAGCGCATAGTGGACGACCGTATTCTGGAAGGGGAACTGGACGAGTGTCCGCTCACTTTACGAGAGATTGCCGCCATCAAAGCTGCCTTCGTCAATGTCCTGCAGGGCACTTTCCATCTTCGCGTGCAGTACCCCGAAGGAGCGCTCGTCGAGCAGCGCCCGATAAGTGAGACGGCCCAGCCAGCTGCGGCGCCACAGGGCGACGCGGTCGGTGGCACAGCGACTGCGCAAGCTCGAGACGCGGTGAGCGCCGCTCAGGGCGCCGAGGGGGAATAGGGTGATAGATCTTCAGGTGAGCGACGGCGTGGTTCTGCCGGCCGGCTTGGATCAGGTAGTGGTGAGCGCGGCTGAATCGGCGATGACGTTGGCCGGGCGGGCGCCGGACAGTGTTGACGTGAGCGTGGTCATCACGGATGACGCCGAGATTGCGCGGCTGAACCAGCAGTTCAGGGGAGTGAGCGGGCCGACGGACGTCCTGTCATTCGAGCCTGATCCCTCGTTTCCGGGGGCACCGGACGAGTTGAGGCGTTACCTGGGAGACGTGCTTGTCTCTCTGCCGAGAGCGCAGGAACAGGCCGAGTCTGCCCGGCACAGCGTGGCCTACGAACTGGCCTATCTCGTCGCCCATGGCACCCTGCATCTTCTGGGCTACGACCACGCTGATGAGGAAGAGCGGCTGAAGATGTGGGCACTTCAGGAACAGGCCGCTCGTGAGGCGGTAGGTGGCCACGAGCGGGCGTGAGCCCTGGGCCGAAAGCTTTCGCTGTGCCGGCGCCGGCATCTTGGCGGCGCTCAAGAGCGAGCGCAACCTCAGGTTCGACGTGGTGTTCGGCCTGGCCACCGTGGGCCTTGGCCTGGCGATCGGGCTGGATGCGTACGAATGGGTGGCGGTCGTCATCTGCATCACGGCCGTATTCGCAGCCGAGGTCTTCAACACCGCGATAGAGGCAACTGTGGACCTTGTCAGCCCGGAACGCTGCGACCTGGCGCGCCTGGCTAAGGACGCAAGCGCTGGGGCAACGCTCATCTGTGCCGCTGGATCGGCGGTGGTCGGCCTGCTCATTTTTCTGCCGAAGGTCCTCGCGCTCCTGTCCCGGCTCTGAATCCCCGCGCCGTCTGGGTACTGTCCTCTGCCTGCACCCAGGCGATTGCTGCGCCTTGCCGCCTGTGGCATTCTTAGCAGGCCCGGGGGCTGAGCCGGGCCCAAGCTTCTGGCAACGGAGGATCGTCATTGGAACCCAAGCCGTTTGAGCTAGCATTCTCGCTTGCCTGCTTCCCAGCAGCTAAGCGTGAAGCCATTGCCTTGAATGGTGCCGCCGGGGTGCGTTGGTGCGAGGTCGTTCCTGGCATCGAGGGGCTGGAACGAGCGGTGGCTTTTGGCCAGGCGCTCAAGGGCACCAGCATGCATGTCTGGTCACTGCACGCGCCGTTCGGTGGCGCCGCGAACATCGCCAGTGCGGACGAACAGGTGCGGTCGGGCGCTCTGAGCATCACGCGGCGAGCCTGCGATGTGGCGGCTGCTCTTGGCGCCCACGTCGTTGTCGTGCACCCTGGCGCCGAGCCGGTGGCTGAGGCCGAGAGGGCGGCGACACTGGCTCGTTCTCGCGATGGCCTGGCGGAGCTTAGCCGCTATTGTGCCGCCCTGAAGCTGCGCATGGCAGTCGAGTTCCTGCCGCGCACCTGCCCGGGGAACACGGCCGCCGAACTGGCCTATCTGCTGGCGGACCTCGACCCAGGCGTCGCAGGTGTATGCCTGGACCTGAACCATGCCAACCTCGGGCAGGACCTGAATGAGAATGTGCGTATTCTCGGAGGGCGCATCATCACGTTGCACGTGTCCGACAATGACGGCGTGGATGAGCGGCACTGGCTGCCCGGGCAAGGAGTGGTGGACTACCGGGGCGCCATCGAGGCGCTGTATGACTGTGGCTACCATGGCCCATTCCTCTACGAGTCCTCGACGGACCGTTCTGGCGCTGAGGTGACGCCCGAGGCCATTCGCGAGAACTACGAGCAGGTGATAGCGCCACTGCTGCGCTAAGGAGGACGATAGATGCGCCACTACGAGATAGCCGTGATCGCGGGCGATGGCATCGGCCGGGAGGTGATCCCGGCTGGTATGGACGTGCTCGATGCTGCTGCAGGTATCCACGGTGGCTTCGAATTGAAGTGGCAGCGGTTCGACTGGGGCTGCCAGTACTATCTTGAGCATGGCCGCATCATGCCCGAGGGCGGGCTCAGCACGCTGGCGCAGTTCGAGGCAATCTACCTCGGGGCAATCGGCTACCCAGGCGTGCCGGACCATGTGTCTCTCTGGGGCTTGCTACTACCCGTGCGGCAGAGCTTCGACCAGTACGTAAACCTGCGCCCGGTCAAGCTGTTGCCAGGGGTGCCCGGGCCACTGCGGGCCCACGGAGATGGCGACATAGACTTCATCTGCATACGGGAGAACACTGAAGGCGAGTATTCCGGGGCCGGTGGCCGCGCCCATGCCGGCTCAGCCGACGAGGTGGTTGTGCAGACGGCCATCTTCACCCGCAAAGGCACGGAGCGCATAATCCGCTACGCGTTCGAGCTCGCCACGAGGCTGGGGCGGCACAAGGTCGCAAGCGCCACCAAGAGCAACGCCATCAACCACAGTATGGTCTTCTGGGACGAGGTGTTCGCCAAAGTGGCTCAGGAATATCCGGGCATTGTGGCGGAGAAGTACCATGTTGATGCGCTGGCGGCCAGGTTCGTCACCCACCCGCAGACGCTGGACGTCGTCGTCGCCAGCAATCTCTTCGGCGATATACTGACCGACCTGGGTGGTGCGCTCCAGGGCAGCCTGGGAATCCCGGCCAGTGCCAACCTCAACCCGGAGGGCACTTACCCCTCGATGTTTGAGCCGGTGCACGGTTCGGCGCCGGACATCGCTGGCCGCAACATCGCCAACCCAATAGGTGCCATCTGGGCCGGCGCGATGATGCTCGAACATCTGGGCGAGGCCGACGCGGCCAGGCTGGTGATGCGAGCTCTCGAGGATACCTGCCGCGCCGGCGAGGTGTTCACGCCAGATCTTGGCGGCCGGGCGACCACGCAGGAGTTCGCGCGGGCAGTGATCGCCAGGATGCGCGTGTGAATGCGGCCCAACCTCTGAGCGTGTCGGTCACACTGGGTAGCGGCCTGCACCGGTATGGGCCAACCGGCACTAAACGCAGCATGCGGGTGCCGCCGGGCGCCCGCATCGCTGACCTGTTGGCCGCTCTCGGCCTTCAGGACGCTGAGCCATTGCTGGTCGCCCGCAACGGGAGGGTGGCAGCGCCCGAAGACCCTCTTGAAGAGAACGATATGGTCTGGGTCTTCCCGGCCGTCGGTGGCGGCGCCTAGCCCCACGACCCGGCTGAAGCCACCGCCCGGTGCATCTGGCCGGCCAAGCTAGAGGCTCTGACCGTCGCGGCCGTCGAGCCCGTCCTGGTCCACAATCTCGAGCCGTGCGCCCAGGTAAAGCGGGCAGGAGTGGCAGGCGATGCCATCGTCGTCTTCGCCATTACCGGCGCTGTGCCAGCAGGGGCTGGTGCGGCTGGCCCTGGCCTTGCAGACCTCACCGTAGGGTGGCTCGCCGTCAACGACGTGCCCGTAAGTGACCATCGCCATGATCCGGCGGAGGCCTTGCTGGTTGAGGCCGTCATCATGGATCAGCCGGCGCACGACCTTGACCCACTCCAGGTCCGAGTTGGAATAGAAGCGCCGGTTGTTCTTGCGCGCTGGCTTGATCAGGCCAGCCTGCTCGTAGAGGCGAAGAGTGCGCGGGTGCAGTTCCAGAAGTTCGGCGGCTGTGGCGATAGTGTACAGTGGCCGCCAGTCCTCAAGCGCCTTGCGATCCACCTGCACAGACGATGTACGTTCCACTTCGTGTTCCCTCCGGTGATTGGGCAGAATTCTCCCCAAGCCATTTCACGGCTACGTGAAAGGACCGCGGCTATTCTAGTGGCTGGGAGCTTGGTTGGCAAATGCTCAGTTACTGTGTTCTTACAACAGTCTGGGCTATGTCGGTTGCCGGTTCGGCTGGCATTCGCCTGGCCTGAGTTCGCCTATGCCTCTGCGGGTTTGGCAGGGCGGGCAGAGACGCTGAGCAGGCCATAGCGCAGGCCACGCACGCTGACGCGCAGCCCATCTTGTTCGAGTGCTTGCATGGCCGCCAGCAGGATCGCGGCCCCGGGGACGATCGTGTCTTCGCGCCCTTTGGGTAATCCGGCGATGCGGCTGCGTTCCTCTGGGAGCGCCTGCGCGATTTCTAGGGCCAGCTGGCGCACGCGCCCGGCACTCAGGACATGGCCATCAACCTCGCGGTGACGTTGCTCGTCCAGGCGGAGGTCAACTGTACCCAGAGCCGTGATCGTGCCGCCGATGCCCACAAGGTGGCTTCCCGGCGCGAGGCGAGCGATGCGCCTCATCGGCGCGGCAAGTTGAACGGCCGCGGCGCGCTGCATGCGCTCAAGGTCGGACTCGGCGCGGGCATCGCCGGCCTGGGCACGCAGCCGTACACACCCAACAGGAACGCTGGTGCTGCCGACAAGCCCACCAGGGCCGCCGGCAGTCAGTTCGGTGCTGCCACCGCCGATGTCGAGCAGAAGCAAAGCCGCGTCCTTCAGTGCCGGGTCGCTGCAGACGCCGAGCAGGCCAAGTTCGGCCTCGCGCTGGGCGCTCAGAACCTGCAAAGTAAGGCCCGTAGCCTCCTGCACACGGCGAGCGAACTCGGTGCCATTCGCGGCTTCGCGTACGGCCGCTGTTGCCGCAACCAGAGTGCGCTCGGCACCAAGCCTGGCCGCGCGCTCTTTGTAGTCCGCGATCACGGCCAGGGTCCGCCTCATCGCCTCCTCAGGCAGGACGCGATCCCCGGCCAGGCGTTCGCCCAGGCGGGTGATGCGCACCTGCTCATCCAAAGGCGTGCCAATCGTGCCGCTGATGACGTCGGCGACAAGCAGAAGGACGGAATTGCTTCCCACATCAATTGCAGCAAGCCGCATAGGCCTCTTATAGCAGAGAACTGGCAGAATGCGCATGTCTGGCTTGGTTAGCCCACGCTTACCGGCCTGGAGCCTGGCCTAACAGCGCGCTGCCAGCGCTTTGACCGGGCGGGGCGCAGTTGCTAGATTGGCTGAGTTATCCTACCAGTGAGGAGCGCACGAACATGGACAAAGTGAGGTTGGGCCTGATCGGCGTCGGCGGCATGGGCAGTGAGCATCTACGCTGTCTGCTTCTGGACGAGGGCGCCGAGGTCGTCGCTGTGGCGGACCTGGACGAGGGCAAGTTGCAGGCTGCTGTCGAGCGTACGGGCGGCAAAGCCAAGGGCTACAAGGACTACCACGAACTCCTGAAGCGGGACGATATACAGGCCGTCTTCGTCGCCGTTCCCGAGTTTCGCCACAAGGCCGTCGCCCTGGATGTGTTCGCCGCGGACAAGGACCTGTTTCTCGAGAAGCCGATGGCGACCAACCTTCGCGACACCGACGAGATCATTTTGGCCGGGCGTCAGGCAGGGAAGCTGCTGCAGATCGGCCTGGTCTATCGCTATGCCAGCTTCTTCCGAGGCATGAAGCGCCTGCTTGCGGAGCAGCAGGAGTTGGGCAGGATCCTCATGATGTGGTGCATCGAGCACCGCCTCTCTTTCCCGCCAATCCCCTGGTATCACTCCCAGGAGAAGACGGGTGGTGCCATCGTCGAGAAGGATTGCCACCACTTCGACATCTTCAATTGGATGCTGGAACGCCGAGCCAAGCGCGTCTGCGCCTTCGGTGCCCGGTCGGTGCTTGTGCCCGGTGGCGATTACTATTGCGAATGGCCGGGCCTGAAGCCGGCGGTGATAGACTACGGCGACAACGTGGACCATGCCGAGATCATCCTCGACTACGGCGACGGCATCACCGCTCATCTCAGCTTGAACCTCGCCCTACGGCCGGCGGACCTGTCACTTGGCTTCCCCCTGGAGATAGGCGGCATCGGCTGGAACGGGCGCAAGATGGTGTCCCACGTGGACGAGGGCACGATCACATTCACGGGTGGGCGTACGGCAGAGAGCCAGACCCACGACATGAAAGACGAACAGGATGCCAAGGCCCTGGCGCACGCTGGAGGTATGCAGGAGCACGTGGAGTTCCTCGAATGCGTGCGCACACGCCGGCCGACCTACGCCGATGGCGTCGTCGGGCGCGAGTCCATGTTGCCTGCCTTCGCGGCGGAGCGCAGCATCAAAGAGGGCCGCATCGTCGAGATCGAGGAGATCATGGACGAGGGGCTGCTCCCCAACGAGCCCTACTGCGAGCCGCCGATGCCGGGCTGACGATCGAGCCCCGGCACCGCGCGGTGCCGGGGCTCGACACTGGCAGAGGCGCAGTGGCGCGCCCTCTAGACGAAATCGGCGACAAAGTACACGGCATTGCTGGCAGGGAACAGGGCGTCCAGTTCCGCCAGGAGTGAAGCATCGCCTTTGCCGGCCAGAGCCTTGGATGGCGCCACTGTGCCTGCCAGAATGGCAACCAGCTCGGCCTGAGTCAGGTCTACTACGCGGCTGTCAGCGCAAGGGCCCCCGAGTTCAAGGTAGCCCTGCCTGGGCATTAATGTCGCCTCGTCCCCGAGGCAGCGGAAGCTGACCGGACCAGAGAGAGGGGTGCGGGAGGCCCTGAGGTGATCGCTCAGGGCGGGCAGGATTGCGGAAAAGAGCCCATGCAGGTCGAGAACACGCAACATGACCTGGTCGTCGTCCGTGCGCTCGACCCCTGGCAGGTCCTGCGTCGCACGCCAGATCGGGTGATCAGCAGGGAGTTGGCCGGAGACGGCCGGGTACTTGAGCAACCGCGCTTGGCGAATCAGGCGCTGGAACGAGACCAGCGCTGCACGTTCCTCGTCGGGCAGATAAGCGGATTCGACAATATCGCCGTCGCGCCACATGCGCGCGTAAGCCACGACTTGCCCTCGCTTCTCGACCAGGATGAAGCCCAGGTTGGTACCGACCTCGTCCCATATGTGCTGGTTGTTCCAGTAGTACAGGTCACGCTGGCGGATCAGGCTGCGGCCACGGATGTATTGGCTGTGCACTGCGGCCACTTGCCACAAGTCGCCCGGTTCTCCGAACGACCGTGTCAGGTATCCTTCGTCGGGCAAGGCCTCGAGCGGGAAGGCGTTCACATCCAGCTTGAGGGCAGGAAGCAGGACGCTGTCCCAACCGAAGTTCTCGTAGAAGCCCCAGCGTCCGGCGTGCACCATGAGCAAGGGGCTGCCCTGGGCCCTGGTGTAGCGGGCGCAGTCCTGGAGGAGAGCACTGCCCAGCCCTTTGTGCCGGAATTCGGGCAGGGTGCAGACGTCGCCGATTGCCCAGGCGTTCACTGTGGCGCCGCAGAGGCTGAGAGGATGCTGGTACAGCCGGATGTGAGAGACGGGGCGGCCGTCATAGAGCACAATTCGTGAATGCTCCGCCATCGCCCCGGGGTAATTGCGGTAGCGGGCTACGAAGAACTCGCGCGGCTGGTGAAAGATGCCCTCATTGATCACGGTGATGGCTGGGATCTCGGCCTCAGTAGCGCCGCGAAGCTCGTAGCCTGGCGGCAGGTCCGGTACGGTAATAGTGATACTCATTCGGGGAACAACTCCATTGCTTTGAGTGTAATGACACGGCCCAGGTGCAGGCAGCGGTCCCGATAAAGCCGGTCCTCCGGGGCACGGCAAGAGACGGCGCCCAGATGCAGGTAGGGAAGGCCTTGCGTGATGCCGCCAGAATACACCAGCATACCACGAACCAAGGCTGCGGCGATCATGGTCATCTCCGCCAGGCTGCCCCCACCACCTCCGGGCCAGTTCTGGGAGACGAAGAACCCGGCTAGCTTGCCCGCCAACTCCGAGCCGGCTGTGTCCAGGTAGCGCTTCATCTGCCAGGAGCAGGTCGCCTCATAGGTGGGGCTGCCAAAGATAATCGCCTTGCATTGGCGCAGGTACTCGGCGTCAGGGGCGTCAACCGTCATCAGCCGCACTTCCACGCTGTCGCCGACCGATCGGCAACCGTCGGCGACGAGCTCGGCCATCCGTGCCGTGTTGCCGCTTTCAGAGTGGTAGACGATGGCGACCTTCATGCCAGTTCCAAGCCCAAGATGCGTGCCGCCGTGCGATAGCGCACTGCTGCCCGCCATTCGGGGCGGACGTTGGCCGAGCGCATCAGGACCTCGTAGTCGTGAAGTACGTCCTTGATCTCGAAGTAATCCACGTCGCTGCCAAAGACGATCTTCTCCCAGGCGGCAGTGCCGTCGGGGCTGCCGTAACGTGTGGTGCTATCCCACCAGAGCAACTCGCTGATCTGCTCCGGCCGATGCGCCTTGAGGGTGGAGCCCGACAAATCGAAGAATAGGTTGGGGTTCCACCGGGCCGACATGGTAGCTTCCTCGTAGAAGGGGTTGCCGAGGTGGGCGCCGATGATCTTCCAGTCCGGGAAGGTGCGGGCGATCGAGTCCAGGTGGATCGGGCGCATGAGGCCGCAGTCCACGCGCACATGGTGGCCCTGTTCCTGGCGAGCCACTATGCCCAGGTGGAACAAGCCCGGCATGCCAAGTGCCTCTGCCTTCTCGTAGATGGGGAAGAATGACTCGTCGTTGTATGCCTTTGGCGGGATGATGAACTTCAAGCCGGTGAAGCCGCGGTCCTTCAACTCGGCTACCTTCTCTGGCCCGTCTATGCCCAGTCGGACATGGCCGAAACCGAGAATGGTCTTGGGGTGCCTGCGAAAGGCAGCCTCGACATCGGCATTGCCGCCGAAGCCGGCCATGTGAGCACCGCTCTCAATGGCCATTACACAGACCTTCACGATTCCCAGGCGCTCACAAGTGGCTGCCAGCCTGTCGGCGTAGTCGGGGCTGTCGCCAAGGTGGTGATGCATGTCAATGATCGGGGTATCTGGCATTGTCGCGACCTCCTGCTGCCTATCCAGCGCGCACATTGTACGTATTCCGCCGTTGCCTGCCAATGGCTGGCAGCTTGGCTGGCGGGGTGCTTTGACAGGTGCACCTCTGGCTAGTAGAATCGCGGTGGTCTTTGGTGCGCGTGCTTGGCAGGGGGCCTTAGGCGCGCCTGGAAACGGCCTTGCGGGCCTTTCCCAGAGTCAGACTGCTGTTTGCAGCCGGGTTAGGGCGCCCGTGGTGACCTAACCCGTTTTCACGCCAGGAAGCGCGCGCCGGCCACGGTGATCATTTCGGGGGTACAGGCAACTGCCACCGGGCAGCGCGCGCCGTACCTCACACTAGGAGGTCAGGATGAATAACCTTACCGAGATCCGCTGGCACGGCAGGGCTGGCCAGGGATTGGTGACTGCCGCCAAGCTCTTGGGCGAGACGGCACTGGGCACCGGCCAGTACTTCCAGGCCTTCCCTGACTACGGGCCAGAGCGCATGGGGGCTCCCATCCGTGCCTACACCCGCCTCAGCCCGGAGCCGATCCGTATCCACAGCCAGATTGAGCACCCTGATGTAGTGCTCGTGCTCGACCCGACGCTGCTTGACCTGATTGACGTCACCGAGGGTCTGCGCGAGAACGGCACGATCCTGGTAAACACGAGCGAGTCGCCCAAGGCGCTGCGAACGAAGCTGGGTTTGGACGGCAAACCCGTGCGCGTCTTTGCCGTGGATGCGAGCCGAATCGCCATCGAGGCTTTCGGGCGTGAGATCACCAACACACCCATGCTGGGTGCCTTCGCCAAAGCGACGGGCATCTTCCCGCTCGAAAGCCTCGTGAGCGATGTGCGTCGCCAGTTTGGCAAGAAGCTTCGCCCAGAGATTGTCGAGGCGAACGTGAAGGCATTGCAGCAGGCCTACGAGAGCGTGCAAGAGGGCTGAGGCCCGCCGGGAACCGCAAGCAACTACGAGAGCATCGGAGGATAGTCATGCCGAAACTGATGGGATGGAGAGACCTCCCGATCGGCGGGGTCATAGAGGAGGCCGGTAACGCCAGCGAACTGAATACTGGCGCTTGGCGAGCCTTCCGCCCCGTCGTTGACAAGAACAAGTGCACCAACTGCCTGCAGTGCTGGATCTTTTGCCCGGATATGAGCGTGAAGGTGGAGGCACAGAAAATGGTCGGCTTCGACCTTTACCACTGCAAGGGCTGCGGCATCTGCGCCAACATCTGCCCGGTTGACGCCATCGAGATGAAGACCGAAGCTGAGGCAGCAAGGGCGGAGAAGGAGGAGTCGAAGTGAGCGAGTTCAAGGCCCTTGATGGTAACCAGGCCGTCGCTGAGGCCATGCGCCAGGTAAACCCGGATGTAGTCGCGGCTTACCCGATCACGCCCCAGACGGAGGTAGTGCAGGTCTTCTCGCAGTTTGTGGCCGATGGCAAGGTAGACACTGAATTCGTCACGGTCGAGAGCGAGCACAGCGCCATGAGCGCTTGTGTCGGTGCTGCGGCGGCGGGGGCGCGCGTCATGACTGCGACCTCGTCCTGCGGCCTGGCCTATATGTGGGAGATCACCTATATCGCTGCCTCAATGCGCCTACCCATCGTCATGATGATCGCCAACCGTGCCCTCTCCGGCCCGATCAATATCCATGGCGACCATTCGGACAGCATGGGCATGCGGGACAACGGCTGGGTGCAACTCTTCTCGGAATCGCCCCAGGAAGCGTACGATAACATGGTGCAGGCCGTGCGTATCGCCGAGCACCCGGATCTACTTGCCCCGGTCGCCGTATGCCAGGACGGGTTCATCACCAGCCATGCGGAGGAGCGGGTCGAAGTCTTCGACGATAGCGACGTCAAGGACTTTGTCGGGGCGTACAAGCCCGTCTACTCTCTACTGGACGTGGACAAGCCGGTCACGTATGGCGCGCTTGATTTCTATGACTACTACTTCGAGCATCGCCGGGCTCAGATCGAGGCCCTGAGCCACGCCAAAGATGTCATCCTTGAGGTAGCGGCTGAGTTCAACAAGCGCTTCAACCGCAACTACGGCCTGTTCGAGGCCTACCGCCTCGAAGATGCCGAGGTGGCCATTGTGGTCATGTCCTCGACTGCTGGCACGACGAAGGTCGTGGTGGACGATCTGCGGGCGAAGGGCATGAAGGTTGGCCTGCTCAAGCCGCGTGTTTTCCGCCCCTTCCCGGGCCCCGAGTTCGTTGATGCGCTCAAGCACGTCAAGGCCATCGCGATTTTGGACCGGTCTGCCTCATATGGCGCCATGGGGTGTGCTGGCCCGCTCTTCCTCGAGACGGCGGCCGCCTTCCAGGTATATGGGCCCGCCCAGCGCATCCCGATGGTAGACTATGTCTTCGGCCTGGGCGGCAGGGACATCGTCCCGTCGCAGATAGAAGGGGTGTATCGGCGCCTGTTCGATGTGGCCGGCACGGGCAAGACCGGCGACCTGGTCACCTATCTTGGTGTAAGGGAGTGAGGAGTTAGAAATGGCGACGGGAACGGTTACACCGACGCGACTGATACTGAAGGACCTTTCGAGCAAGCCTGATCGCCTCAGCCCTGGACACCGTCTGTGCCCGGGCTGTGCCGCACCTATTGTGGTCAAGCAAGTGCTCATGGCGATAGACGAGCCAGTGGTAACTTTCTGCGCCACCGGCTGCCTGGAAGTGTCCACGACGATCTTCCCGCAGACGGCCTGGAACGTGCCGTTCATGCACAATGCTTTCGAGAACTCAGCTTCCACGTGCTCGGGGGCAGAGGCGGCTTACCGCTCGCTGGTGCGCCAGGGCAAGCTGGAGGAGCGCAACATCCGCTTCGTTGCCTTCGGTGGTGACGGCGGTACCTATGACATCGGGCTGCAAGCGCTGTCCGGCGCGATGGAGCGAGGCCATCGCATGCTCTATGTGTGCTACGACAATGAGGCCTACATGAACACGGGCATCCAGCGCTCCAGCGCCACCCCTCAGGGCGCCGCTACGACTACGTCCCCTGCGGGCAAGGTGATACCTGGCAAGCGCGGTGCGCGCAAAGACCTGACAGCGATCATGGCGGCGCACAACATCCCGTACGTGGCTCAGGCATCCCCTCACAACTGGCGTGATCTGATGACCAAGGTGCGCAAGGCGGTAGCGGTGGACGGGCCTTCGTTCATCAATGTCCTGTCCAGCTGCAACCGCGGCTGGCGCCACGACACGAGCACGACGATTGAGATACAGAAACTGGCTGTCGACACCTGTTTCTGGCCCCTCTACGAGGTGCAGGACGGGGTGTACAAGATCAACTACAAGCCCAAGAACAAGTTGCCTGTCTCCGAGTTTCTCAAGCCGCAGGGGCGCTTTGCCCACATGTTCAGGCCAGGCAACGAGCACCTGATCGAGGCGCTGCAGGCCGAGGTTGACGCGCGCTGGGAGCGTTTGCTCAAGTTGGCCGGCGAGGCGTGACCCGGCGCTAGTGATCAGCACATAGCCCTCAGCCAGAGGCAGTGAGCCTTGTGGCTGAGGGCCGTTCTGGAGGTCGTATGGGCGCAGTCTATGTCAGCGAGCATCCGCTTCTGCAGCATAAGCTGGCTTTGCTGCGCGACATACGCACCGAGCCCAAGAAGTTCCGAGAGCTAGTGCGCGAAATGAGCATGCTCATCGGCTACGAGGCGACACGCGACCTGCGCCTTGAGCAGCGCACGGTGACCTCGCCGATGGGGGAGTGCCAGGGCTGGTCGCTGGCCGAGAAGGTAGGCCTCGTGCCCATCCTGCGAGCGGGGCTGGGGATGCTCGATGGCCTGTGGGAGATGATGCCCTCGGCTGAGGTCTGGCATATCGGCCTCTACCGCGACGAGCAGACCCTTCAGCCCGTGCAGTACTACAGCAACCTGCCGGTCTCACCCACGGCGCAGGTATGCCTCGTGCTCGACCCGATGCTAGCGACTGGTGGCTCCGCCGTTGCCACGGTGGACATTCTCAAGACGTGGGGCGCGGGGCGGATCAAGTTCCTCGGCCTCATTGGCGCCCCGGAAGGGGTGTCTAGGCTTCGGCGGATGCACCCTGACGTTGATGTCCACCTGGCCGCGATAGACCGCGGCTTGAACGAGGCTGGGTACATTGTCCCGGGCCTGGGCGACGCCGGCCACCGGCTGTTCGGCACCGGCTAGCCATCTGGGCCGGCGATGGTGAACCGGCGGGTGGTCTGGTGAGCGGGGTGTGGCTGGCTTACGCCCTGACCTTCGCCATCGCCTTCGCCGTCAGCCTGGCATTATCCCCGCTTTCCATCCGGCTCGGCATCAAACTCGGCGTCGCTGACCGGCCCGGTGGGCGGCGCCAGCACCGTGGTGTGATCTCGCGCCTCGGTGGCATCGCTCTCTACGGCGGCTTCGTGGCTGCTGTCATCGCCTCCCAGTTCCTGAGCGTGCCTCGTCTCGACCCAAACGAGCCCAGGCGCCTTGCCGGGTTGCTGGCCGGAACGACGACGGTTTTCATCCTTGGCCTCCTTGATGACCGGTATGAGCTTGGCCCTGGACTCCAGTTTGCCGGCCAACTCCTGGCGACTCTGGTGGGTATGGCCGGGCTCATCTTCATCGAATACGTGAACAACCCCTTTGGTGGTCCCGACGCCCGCCTGTACTTTCCCTGGTGGCTGGCCGGCGCCCTGACGATCTTCTGGATGATGGGCATGATGAACACCGTCAACTGGCTAGATGGCCTGGATGGCCTGGCAGCCGGAGTGGTGGCCATCGCCTCGCTTGTGCTCTTCGCCAATGCCGCCTTTCGCTTGCAGCCGGCCCAGGAGAGCGTCGCTCTGTTGCCGCTTGCCCTGGCTGGTGCCTGCCTGGGCTTTTTGCCGTTCAACTTTCACCCGGCGCGTGTGTTCATGGGCGGCGGCGCCTATGTGCTCGGCTATGCTCTGGGCGCGCTCTCGATTATCGGCGGCGCCAAAGTGGCGGCGGTGCTTCTTGTCCTTGGCATCCCCATCGTTGATGCGGCCGTAACCATCGTGCGGCGCTGGCGCCGCGGCGGGCGGCCTGATGTCGGCGACCGCGGCCATCTGCACTTTCTCTTGTACGATGCCGGCCTGCCTCAGCGTAGCATTGTGATCGCCTACTACGTGTTCTGCGCCGTTTTCGGGGCGCTTGACCTTGCCGTGTCACCGAGGCTGTACAAGCTCCTGGCACTGGCGGTTCTGACGCTCTTGGTGACCGCCACTTTGCTGTTCGCGGGCAGGCATGGCAAGCGGATCTGAGGCAGTGAGCCGGGTGGCCGGCCGGAACCAGCCTGAGCGCCAAAGGAGCGCTGGCACGAGAAGGCAGCCCCGGCCATGATCCATTGATCCGTTGAGCAGGGCGCTGCCAGCAGTTATAATCGCCCCTGATCCGGCCGCGAGGCTGCGCCCTCGCCAGCGGCAGAGAATGGCGCGGGGACGGCCGTACCGATGCTGTTGTTACCGATGAGGAGGACACGCAATGTGGAAGCTAGCGATCTTCACCGATGAGGTGAGCCACGACTTCGAGAAGGCCCTGGACCTGATCCAAGCCTGGGGGCTGAAGTACGTGGAAGTGCGGACGGTAGACCGTACGAACCTGGTGGACCTTGACGATGCTGGCGTGGCCAGGGTGAAGCGGCTGCTCGATGAGCATGGCCTGGGCATAGTCGCAATCGGTTCGCCGCTTCTCAAGTGCTATCTGAACGAGCCGAAAGCTGGCCCTGCCGGAGACGCCTTTTTCTCGCAGGCTAACACATACGCTGAGCATCTGACGATCCTGGAACGCTGCGGCTACCTGGCCGGCGTGTTTGGCACAGGTATCACCCGTTGCTTCTCTTTCTGGCGCGAGCCAGATCCCCAGGCAGTGTTCCCGGAAGTTGTCGAGCGGCTAAAGTACGTTAGCGGGCGAGCGCATGACCTCGGCCTGACCCTGGCGATGGAGAATGAGACGTCCTGCAACGGTGGTACGCCGGCAGAGGTGCGCGACCTGGTCAAAGCTGTTGGCTCACCATCGTTGGGCATAATGTGGGATGCCGGGAACGCTCAGTGGGCGGGCGTTGAAGCTTACCCTGACGGCTATGCGGTGGTGAAGGACCGCATCTACCACGTACACGTGAAGGATGTGAGCACAAAGGGCGCCGAGCCGCACGGCACGGTGTTCGGCACGGGCGAGGTGAACTTCCGCGACATGTTCCAGGCTCTCGCCAGGGATGGCTACGATGGGGCTCTGACCCTGGAGCCGCATTTCAAGCCCGGAGAGCCTGGGCCCACCGACCAGGTGCGCGCCTGCGTGGACAACCTGCGCGCACTGCTGAGCGAGCTGCAACTGGGGTTCGAGTAGAACCCGGCATGGCGGCCCGTCCCGTGGCCCGGCGCCTTTGGCTGGCGTCTGGCCGCGGGCGGTGCTAGCATTTGGAGCCGTGGATAAGCTGAAAGCTAGAGGTCTGGGCCAGCCAGTTCTCGTGCTCAACGGTAACTACCAGCCACTCAACGTCTGCAGCACCAGGCGGGCGCTGCTGTTGTTGGTGCTGGGCAAGGCGAGCGTCGTCGAGAACGGTCGGGGCGAGGTGCGCACGGGCAGTGGCGTCTTTCCGCGGCCGTCGGTCATACGCCTCACTTATGTTGTGCAGAGGCCGAGGCCCCGCGTGCGCCTGAGCAAGCGGGAGCTATTCCGGCGCGATGGCTATCGTTGTGCTTACTGCGGCCAGAGATCGCAGCAACTGACCATAGACCACGTCATCCCCAGGCATCGCGGTGGCACGCACTCCTGGGACAACCTGGTGACAGCCTGTGCTCGCTGTAACCGCAAGAAGGGCGGCCTGACGCCCGAGGAAGCGCACCTCACACTGCGCTACCGCCCGTACGAGCCGCCCTCCAGCCTCGATTACCTGTTTGGCCCCTACCTGGCTGATAACCAGGGTTGGCAACGCTTCCTGGCAGGCTGGTGACCGGGCCAACTTGCGCGCCTGGCCGCCGAGGTCAGGACTGCCGCTCCGGTGTGGACATGCTGTAGGCTTGCAGGCCCTGCTCCAGGAACGTCTCGGCGGTCATGGCTGCCTGCGCTCCCGAACCGGCAGCGATGATAACCTGAGCAGTGGCGCCCTGGCGCAGATCGCCGGCGACGAAGACCCCAGGGGCGCTGGTGCGCCCGTACTCGTCGGCAACAACGTAGCCGTGCTCATCCAGCTGGACCTGGCCCTGCAGAAAGCCACTGTTGGGCTTGGAACCGACATAGATGAAGACACCATCAACCGGCAACTCCGACAGCTCGCCTGTCTGGACGTCCTTCAGCCGGATGCCCGTGACCTTACCATCCCCGAGCACTTCCTCGACGACATAACCAAGCCTGGTCTCGATCTTGGGGTGGTTGAAAACCGTCTCCTGTAGCATCAGCATCGCGCGCAGCTGCTTGCGCCGGTGCACCACGATCACCTTGCTCGCATATTGGGTCAACTCGACGGCCTCTTGCAGGCAGGAATTGCCGCCCCCAATGACGGCCACCGTCTTGCCGCGGTAGAAGAAGCCATCGCAGGTGGCGCAGTAAGAGATGCCCCTGCCCATGAACCGCTCCTCGCCGGGCACTCCCAGTTTGCTGGGCACGGTGCCTGTGGCGATGATCACGGCTTTGGCTTCCTCGACAGTGCCTGAGGATAACTCCACCTTCAGCGGTTGCTGGCGGAAATCTACGCCGGTGGCCGAATCGAACAGGAACTCGGCGCCGAAGTTCTCCGCCTGCCTCTGCATGGCACTGGCCAGGGATGGCCCTTCGATGCCGTCGGCGAAACCGGGGTAATTCTCGAGGTGGCTTATGTACAGCAGGTTGCCGCCCACAGCCTGGCCGGCGACCACTAGAGGCTGCCGCTGGTAACGAGCGGCATAGAGGGCGGCGCTGAGGCCGGCCGGACCGCTGCCGACAATAATCACTTCACGCATCTAACGCTCCTTGGGTTGTTCAGATCGTGCTCATTTTACGAAATGCATGCATCAGGCACAAAGAACCCCTTCAGTCACGACGACGAAGGGGTTCTTTGTCGCTAAAGGGCGAAACGCGGCTCTGAGCCGCAGCTAGCCGGACGAAGCCTTGGACTCCATGATCGTGACGCTGACCAGGCCGTCACTCCCCTCTTTGGCGGCCACCATCAGGGTGATACTATCGCCCGATTTCTCATAGGTGGCCATGCCATTGGTGACGTCCTCGCCCGTCTTGTTCCAGCCATCGCCGGTGAGTTTCGTCTCATACCACTTGAGCACGTCGGCCACAGTGCTCTTGATGTCGTAACTGGCCATGCCCGCCGAGATGAAGTAGTTGCTGTCCTGTATCGCCCCGTCCATCACGGGCAGTGTGGCCCCCATGTCTGGCGGGACGATGTTCACCGGCTGGTTGAGGCTGAGGAGTTCCCAGGTCATGTCCATGCTGGCGTTGCTGGCCTCACCACTCAGCGAGTAGCCCTCGACATGAGTGATGAGCTTGATGATGTACTTGCCGTCCTGAGACAGCCATGTCTCGCCGCTAACCTTGGCACCAGCGGCCAGCCCGACGGCATCCGTCTCGCTAAACTTGTAGTGGTCGGTCGTGAAGCCGTTCAACTGCACGCCCTTCTCCACGAGTTGCGGGTTCCTCACCCCTTCTAGCATGCTGTTGCCCTGAGTCATGAAGCTGCTCAGGCTGCCGGTTGGGCTCTGCGTATCGCCGGACTTGGACTGCATCCAGCTGTCGCCCATCTTGATCCAGGAATCCTGGCCGATCTGGATGGATTCGATGGTGAAGGCCTTCCCATCCTGCCCGACGCCCTCCATGACGACGTGCTGCGCTTGCTTCTGCTGGTCTACCTCTTCGGTCATCTTCCAGGTCTGGGGCTGGGCCTCTGGTGTGCTCTTGTCAATGGCGCTGATCTCGAAGACGGCGCTGTAACTGTTGACGCCTTCGAGCGAACTGGAAAGATCGGGCAGGACGACGCCGCCTTGCTCGGCAGTGGCCGAAGTCGCAGCGCTCTCCGCCTCGGGGGTGGCGGTGGGATTGGCAGCCGACACCTCAGCGGCGGCCGGTGTGGCGGTCGGCTCAGCTATTGTGGTGGATATCTCGGACTTGACGGTGGCAACCGCCGTTTCCACCGTCTTGGCGACGCTAGTGCTCGCGGCGGACTTGGCGCTACCCAGCGAGAAAGGCCCGCAGGCGAGCAGAGTGAGTAGGGCTATGCCACCGGCGACCAAGGCCAAACTGCGGCGGGTATTCATGGCTCTTCTCCTTATTGGCAACAAGTTCGGGGGAGAGTGACGGCCTGAGTAAAGGCAAGATGACAACGCAGGCAACCGCCAGTGCGGCGGCCAAGAGGCTTGCGCGGTCGAAACGGATAACAACGGCTATCTTGAGTTTGCCTGATGCAGACATCTTTGTCAATACTCGCTTAGGGTCGCCGCCGTAAAGGCCCCGTAAGAACTGATCGTGGGCCCCGGCCTGCCTTACCGGGGGCGTGGTGGTACAATGGCGGCTCGGCGCCAGCCGGCAGCAACACTATCCGCAGGTGAATGCAAATGGGCAATGGATCGCAACCACAGCTGCGAATGATGGTCACTCATCTGAGGTACCTGCCACCGGTGCAGCTTCCAGATGGCTATGAACTCGCCGTCATGGAGCCAGGCCGCGAGCAGGACTGGATAGACGTGCTCAACGGCGCTCTGAACATGGGCCACTGGACCATAGAAAAGGCGCGGGCCTGTCTGTCAGGCTCGCCGGCGCATGTCATGCGCGATGGCATCCACATCGTCAGCAGGTGCGGCACGCCCGTGGCCACCGCGTGTTTCACTATGCATGACGACACGGGCGAGGCGGAGTTGGGTTGGGTAGCGTGCTTGCCGGAGCATCGTGGCCGCAATGTCGGCTATCAAGTATGTTTGGCTACGCTCAGGCACATCGCCGGCCGGGGTTTCGGCAGCGCCTTTCTACTGACCGACGATGAGCGGCTGCCAGCGATCCGCACCTATCTTCGTCTCGGTTTCCGGCCTCTAATCACCGACATCAGCCACGCTGAGCGCTGGCAGCGAATACTGGCACAGATACGCGGCGCCGAAGAGTTGCTGGCCCTGCCTCTGGCTTCAGATCCGGGGCATTGACATGGGCTGGCCTGGCGAGTAGGATAGCAATAGCAGACAGGTGGCTGTGTGCTGCCCCTCTCCGAATCTACTCCGCAGGCGGAAAGGACTAGTGGTATGGCTGAGGCCGTCATCGAGCCTGTTCGGAATCAGGATCAACTGAAGGAATTCGTGGCCTTCCCCTGGAAGGTCTACAAGGATGATCCTTACTGGGTGCCGCCGCTGTTTCATGAGCGCATGCTGTTCTTCAACCCCAAGAAGAACCCCTTCTTCGAACACTCGCGGGTGCAGCTTTACCTGGCCAAACGAGGCGGGGAGGTCATAGGCACTATCGCCGCCATCATCAACGATCGTCATAACGAGTTCCAGAAGGAGCAGGTAGGGTTCTGGGGCCATTTCGAGTGCGTGAATGACCAGGACGTGGCCAACCAACTGCTCCGCACGGCCGAGGCTTGGGTGCGCGACCAGGGCATGCAGGCCATCCGCGGGCCGATGAACATGTCCACCAACGATGAGTGTGGCCTCCTGATCAGCGGCTACGATTCGCCACCGGTGGCCATGATGACTTACAACCCCCCTTACTACGAGCGGCTCATCGAGTCCGCCGGCTACGTGAAAGCCCAGGACCTTTACGCCTACATAATCGCCACGAACCTCTACGAAGAAAACGTTGACAACCTGCCACGCAAATTCCTCCAGGCCAGCCGCAAGCTTCTCCAGGAAGGCGAGATAACCATCCGTACGGCCAACCTGGCCACTTTCGAACAGGAGATGGTGCGCGCCAAGGAGGTCTACAACGCCGCCTGGTCGCACAACTGGGGCTTCGTGCCCATGACTGACCACGAGATCGAGCACCTGGCTCGGGGCCTGCGCCCTTTTCTCGACCCGGACATGATCTTCTTCGCCGAGGACAAGGGGAAGCCGGTCGGCATCTCAGTGGCCATCCCGGACGTGAACGAGAATCTGCTGCGGATCAAGCCGAAGCCGGGGGCGAGCATGCTGCGCTACGCTTACGATGGCATCAGGTTCCTCTGGGACCGCCGGCGCCATCAGCCGCGTCTGTTCCGGCTGCTGATCATGGGCGTGATCGAGGGCTATCGCAGCCGGGGCATTGATGCCTGCTTCTATGTGGAGACAGCAAAGAAGGCCTTCGCCAAGGGCTACAAGCAGTGCGAGATGTCCTGGATTCTGGAGAGCAACCCGATGATGAACCGTATCATCCAGAGGCTGGGCGGCAAGATCTACAAGACCTACCGCATCTACGAGAAAACCCTCTAGCCCGCACCGCTACGCTTGCCAATTGCCATCATTGGCCGCGGTAACAACCGCGGCCTTTCCTTTTCGGACGCCGAAGCTATACAATATGAGTAGTAGTTGTGTGGCTGCGGCTGCGTCGGCAGTGGATTGCCGGGGCACGTGGTGGGTCATCCGGCCGGCAACGGCCGGTGGTGAGGTTGGTGAATTGCACCTGATGCGTCGTCTGTCCGTTCTCCTGCTTGGCCTGATACTGTCTCTCGTCATGTTACCGGCTCGTGTTTCTGCCGATCAGCCGGTGGTGCAGGGCATATTGTTCTTTAGTGAGACGTGCCCCCACTGCCATGTCATCATTGATCAGTTTCTGCCGACGATGTACGCCAAGTACGGGAACAGCATCCAGATCGAGAAGGTCTCCGTTTCAGACCCCATCAACCTTCAGGTGATGGAAGCACTGGACAACCTATACGGCGTTCAGGCCGACCAACGCGGCGTGCCAACGCTGTTCATAGGGCGGTCGGTCATGGTCGGAGAGTTCTCGATCAAGGACAATTTCGCCAAGGTTGTGGATGAGGGGCTGAAGGCCGGCGGCATCAAGATGCCGCCGTACGCTGAGGTCCGGGCCCAGGTCATGGCCACCCTGGCTACAGCGCAAGCGACGATGCAAGCGGCCACGCCACAACCGCAACTGACGCCCTCGGGGGTTAGCACTGGAGCGGCTGCGGATGTCTCGGCTCCGCCAATGTACGTTGTGTTCCTGTACAAGCCAGGCTGCAACGAGTGCTCAGCGGCGGAGTTGGCCCTGGACGCAGTGGCCAAGCAATACCCCCAGATGCAGATCGTGCGCAAGTCCACGGTGGATGATGCGGCGTTTGCCGAGTGGCTGGGCACGCATTACGGACTGCCGGAAAACGAGCACCTGGTGGGCCCGTCGCTGTTCATTGGCAGCGATTACCTTGTTGGCAGCGACGTGACGATGAGCAATATTCAGGCTCTGGCCGCCAAATATGCGAGTACCGGAGCGCCGCCCACCTGGGAAGGTTGGGAGAAGGACAAGGCGCTGTCGGAGCAGAGCATCATCGAACGCTTCCGCCGGTTCAGCGTCCTGGCTGTCGTCGGCAATGGGCTGATAGATGGCATCAACCCCTGCGCTTTCGCCACCCTGGTGTTTCTCGTGTCCTACCTGACGCTGACCGGTCGCAGCCGATCGGGCATTCTTGCGGCGGGGTCAGCGTTCACGCTTGGCGTGTTTGTCACATACACGCTTCTGGGGCTGGGGCTGTTCCAGGTAGCCGCCTGGCTCGGCCGCTATCCCGTCGTGGCGCGGCTCGTCTACGGTGTCATGGGCGCCCTGTGCCTCGTGTTTGCGGTGCTCAGCGTGTACGACTTCTTCCAGGCGCGCAAAGGCGCCACTTCTGAGATGCGGCTGCGGTTGCCGACACGCTTCCGCAAGTGGGTGAACCAGTCCATCCGGGACAGCATGAAGCCAGGGACGACAGTGGCCGTTTCCCTGTTGACCGGCGTCGTCGTTTCCGGGATAGAGTTGGTCTGCACCGGGCAGGTGTACCTTCCCACGATCATGTTCGTCGCCGGGCGGCCGGAATTGCGGCTGCATGCGACGGCGATGCTGCTCCTCTACAACCTGGCGTTTATCGTGCCGCTAGTGGCCGTGTTCGGCGTCACCGCCTACGGCACCGGCTCGGAGAGCCTGCGCGGCATGATCTCCCGGCATACGGCGACGGTCAAGCTGTTGACGGCGCTGGTCTTCCTGGTGCTGGCGGTGAGTCTGCTCTATGTCGTGTTCCGCTGATGTTTGGTGCCTAGTATGACGGTGAGTGAAGGCGAAACATGCAGGAAGTAGGTGAAGACATCTTGGTGGGCACCGAGTACTACGGCGCCAATGTCGGCTGTGTGCTGACCTTCGAGGGCGCCGTGCTGGTGGATGCCCCGATCATTCCGAGCGAGGCCGAGGCCTGGCGCCGTGCTGTGGGCGAGCAGACGGGTTCGGATTTCGCCTACCTGTTTCTTACCGATAGTCACCCAAACCACGCGATAGGCGACAGCGCTCTCGGGGCGCCGCCCATCGCGAACGAAAGGGCCTTTCGTGGCTTGGCGCGCTTCACGCCAACGATGCGCGAGCGCGTTCTGGACAACTTCCGGGATTGGGCCCCCGAGGTGGCGGAACAGCTGGCGGATTTCCAGGTGACGGCACCCGAACTCACCTTCGACCAGAACCTCACCCTCTACATCGGTGGCCGCGTCCTGAGGATGATTCGACTGGGTGGTCACTCTCCGGCCAGCAGTGTGCTCTTTGTTGAGGATGCAAAGGTGCTGTTCGCGGGAGACCTGGTGGTGAATGGCACGCCGCCGTTCGTTGGCCAGGGGGACTCCGAAGAGTGGCTGGATGCTCTGGCCAGGATGCGGGAACTGGAGCCGAGGGTCATCGTGCCAGGGCACGGGCCGATCGCTGGCCCCGAGATCCTGGACAAGGTGGAGAACTTCCTTACCCGGCTGCGCGCAGGCGTCAGGACGCTCATTGAGGAAGGGCGCAGCCGGGCCGAGGTCGCGACGAAGATGCTCTATCTGTTGGATGAGTTTGAGATTGAGGAACGATGGCGCAAACGAGTGGAAAGGGCCTTCCGGACGAGTGTGGCCCGAGTGTTCGAAGAGATGAAGCCGGAGATCAAGAGCGAGCCGGCGGAGAGCTAAGCGGTACATCGAGCCAGGGCCTCTATCAGGGCGAGCAGGAAGAGGGCGCCGCTCAGGTTGGCCTGAGCTTCTGGCCCAAGCTTGCGCGCGATACTTTCGAGACCCTGCTGCTGGCGGTGGTCCTGTTTGTGGCCGTTCGCTCCACGTTGCAGAACACGCGCGTGGACGGGCACAGCATGGAGCCAACGCTGCACAATGGCCAGTACGTAATGGTGAACAAGCTTGCCTTGCGCCTCGGATCGCCACAGCGGGGGGACATAGTTGTCTTTCGTTCGCCGCAAGATGAGAGGAGAGCGCTGATCAAGCGCGTCGTCGGCCTTCCGGGCGAGGAGGTGATGATCAGATCTGGCGTTGTCTACATAAACGGCGTGGCACTGGCGGAACCGTACGTCGCGCCCAACCCACCTTCCGGTGATTGGGGCCCCCAGGTGCTTGGGCCGGGGGAATACATGTTGCTGGGCGACAATCGAGACAACAGCAACGACTCGCGCAACTTCGGTCCTGTGTCGGCCAGCGAGTTCATTGGCAAGGCCTGGTTCTCGCTTTGGCCCCCGACTTACGGCCTGGCGCTCCCGCACGAGAGCAGCCAGGCGACTGGCGCTGAGCCGACGGCGCGCTGAGCGCGAAGGCAAAGCGAAGGGGTAATCGTGGCTGGTGAGCGCGTACCTCTGGCGTTGCGAGCGCAGCCTGATGATGAGGCCACCCCGGGTGTCGAGCAGGGCGAGGTCTCTGAGGCCGAAGCTACGCCTTCGTTCTGGGGGCGGCTCTTCCAGGACTCGCTCGAGACGCTGCTCCTGGCGGTCGTCCTTTTCGTTGCCGTCAGGGCGACGCTTCAGAACACGCGTGTCTACGGGCCAAGCATGGAGCCCAATCTCTACCCTGGCCGGTACCTGATGGTCAACAAGCTCGTCTACCGCCTGGACCAGCCCAAACGCGGCGACATTGTGGTCTTCTCTAACCCGATGGGGACGGGGCCAGCTTTGATCAAGAGGGTGGTCGGGCTGCCCGGAGAGGAGTTTGCCATCCGTAACGGCACGGTGTACATCAACGGCGAGGCTTTGAGCGAGCCCTATGTTGTCTTCGATAAGGGCAATTCCAACTGGGGGCCTCGCGTGCTCGGCCCCGATGAGTACATGTTCCTGGGCGATAATCGCACCAACAGCAACGATTCCCGCTCCTTCGGCCCGGTCAAGGCCAGCAGGATCATCGGCAAAGCCTGGTTCTCGCTCTGGCCGCCCAGCTTGAGCGTGTCCCTCCCCTACATGGGCGGCCTGGCCGGCGGCACGCAGGCGACAGGAACGGCCAGTGCGGGGGGATAGAGCGGGAGGGAGGCAGGCTCAGCCGTGGCAACGCACAGAGGCAAGATGGCACCAACCAAGGCTGGTTGCAGCGCAGGCAAGTTGGCTTCTGAGTGAGTGGTAGAGATAGGAGTGATTTAGATGTGGTCGCACATGGTGTAGTGAACATACCAAGCAGAGATAAGGACGATGGGCGCGGTCCCGCCGGCGCTGAAGTCGGCATAGCCAATGCCGAGGAACTGCGCGGCGTGCTGCGCCTGGTCGAGCTCGCGCTCGCTAATGTGCGCGGCATCGGCCCGCAGGCGACCCTGGAAATGCTGCGTCGTTTCGACGCCATCGAAGAGGCGATTCCGCGCCTGGAGGCCGAGTACGGGGTGGACCTCAAGCCTGAGCGTACGCGCCTGGAGACGGCTGAGAACATGCTTCGCAGCCGGGCTTCCATGGTCGTGCGTGAGGCCGGCCCGGAAAACATCGCCGCCGCCCGCGATGAGGTGCGGCCTTCCGAGGACGAGTGGTGGTGGTTCCTCGACCGTCTCGTAGCCGAGCGCCGGCGCGAGACGATCAGGCGCTGGTCCATGCGCGGCGCGATCGCCCTGGGCGTGCTGCTGCTTGTCGGCGTCGCCTACCAGCTGTTCCTTGCCCCGCCAAAAGCACAGCAGGCGGCCTCCGAGCATATCTCCAACGGCGAGCTGGACATCCAGCGGGGTGACTTGCAGGCAGCTCTCACAGAGTATGAGGCTGCCCTGCAGATCAACCCTAACGACGTGGAGAATCAGCTCTATGTCGCTGCCCTGCTGCAGCAGCTAGGCAGGACGGATGAAGCAGCGCCTCATTTCGCTACGGCGCAGCGTCTCTCGCCGAGCGCCGCGGACTACCATGCCAGCCTGTCGCTCGTCTATTACAAGATGGCCGTCTCGGGCGCGAACACGGTGAACCTGGCGGAAGCGGAGGCGAACGCCGCCGTCAAGGCTGACGACAAGTCGGCAATGGCTCATTTCGCCCTGGCCAGCGTCTACGAACTGCAGGGAAAGGTGCCCGAGGCCATACAAGAGTTTGAGACGGCCTCGAACCTGAGCAAAGACCCGCGCCTCACCGTGCTCGCCCGTATGCGCATGGGTATGCTCATGCAACGGCCCGATCAGGGCGTGGGCATGCCGTCATCCGGCGTGGGTGGCGCGCCATAGGCTCGACAGGAGCGGGGCATCGCTTCTTTGCCGCATAGCCGGCCGAAACGAACTGGCTAGCTGAGGTAAGCCACTAGGCGGGCTGGCTGCAGGCCCAGGTACAGGACGATGGCAGCCAACACGACGGCGCCGACCAAGGCAGCCGTCGTGGCCTCTTGCTCACCGCTCCCCTCCGGGCCGTAAGCTTCCGCGCCCGTTGCTGTTGGAGGGCTGCTGTTCATGCGCAGTAGCAGCTGGCCGGCGCCGATGGCACTCCCCGCGCACAGGGCGAACAGTGGCAGCAGAAGTGCGCTTTGCCCCCTGAGCGTGAGCAGGCCAGCAAAATAGACGGGAAATAGAGGCGTACCCGGCAGCCCGAGCAGGGCCAGGACGCCGAACACGAAGAGCAAGCGCGCCGGCAGCTTGCCACCGGGGCGCATGGCCGATGCCGTCAGGGCGAGCAGGAGCACTGCCGGGATGCGCGCCAGCAGCCATTGGCTGGTCAGCGGGAGCAACGCCGACGCCCCCAGCGCCGGCAGCAGCGTCAGAAGGACGAGTGCGAACTGGCCCTGAGCGGCGGCGCCGACGAAGATCCGCGTGTTGGGCGCCGTCGCGGCTCGGAGCATGGCATAGCCGAGTGTGACGAATACGGCAGCCTGCAGTATCTGCGGCAGAAGGCCACCGCCGAGCCAGGGGTAACGGCTGCTGAAACGCCAGATGATGGTTATGACCGCAGGTTTCAGGCCCAGGCCGGCGAGCGAAGCGGTAAGAGGGTCCGAGTCGCGGCTGAGGTTCGTCTCCCAGAAGCCGAACGGCAAGAGCGCCAGAAGCAGGCCGGCGCCCACTTCGAAACCGATGCTGCCAAAGCGGTTCGGCACCTTCGGGGCCTCGTCAATCAGGCTGGCCGAATACGCCAGGATCAGCGCGCCAATGCACATCGCCACGAGGTACTGAAGGTGGCCACGTGGACGCGGCCCGGCACCCCAGGCCATCACGAGCAGTACGGCGGCAATCAGCAGGAACAGGCAGGCCAGCGTCAGGTTGTCCAGCGAGAGAGCCAGGCCGACTAGCGAGGGCAGCACCAGCGAGACCGGGGCGAACAGGCTGGTCTGGGGGTAGATGGCGAGGGCGAGATTGCTGGCAGCCACTGCGGCGAGCGTGATGAGGAAGGCCTGGCGCGCCGGCTGGTCAAACAGCAGTGGCCTGCCGATGAGGTCACCGCTGAGCCCAGGTGGTGAGGAGCGGGCGACCAGAGCGACGGCCACGGCGGCGGCGCAGGCTAACGCGTGGGAAGCTCTCGGCCAGGAACGCAGGAAGTAGGCCAGGCCAGCGATCAGCGCCGGAAGAGTCAAGAGTGTCAGTAGAGCGGGCTTCAGGGCCATGGTTCGCCTTTGCTCGGCTGCAGCAACGCCAGGTGCGACGCAGCGAGTGAGATTGCGAAGCTGGCAAGGCCGGCCACGCCGATGACCAGGAGGCTCACTTCCGCGGTGCTGGTTGCGTAATAGAGCAAGGTATCCGAGAGTAGCAGCAGGAGCACTATCCCAGCCTTGAAAGCGTCCGTTGCCGTTGCCAGGGCGACGGCGGCCACCGCCAGCTCCCAGACCGTGGTGAAGCTCATCGGCTGCAGGGGTTGCCGCAGCAGGCCCAAGGACCAGACAACCCATAGGGCGAGCGCTGCCAGAAGCAGGCGGAAGCTTGCTGGAATGCGGTTTCGCCGAGAGGAGATATGCAGCGAGCGCCTCTCGGCGGCCGTGAAGTTCATCATGAGGGCCGAGAAGATGCCGAGCAGGGCCACCACGAAGGCTAACTCGGGCGCCGCCAGCGACGCCAATAGGACAGCTCCGGCAAGGTAGGCTGTCAGCAGAGCCAGAATCAGGAGCGGCTCGGACATCGTGATCATCATGGTGACGCCGGCGATAATGACGGCGATGATCACGGCCTGCGCCGAAAGCGAGTTTGCCAGCCGGATGAGATTGGCTAGAAGAGAGGTTGGCATCTCAGAGCCCTGCCGCTATTGCGAGAATAGCGATGCCTACCAACGTTGCCCAGGTGAGGGAGGCCTCTCCCTCGATGAGGGCGAAGCCAGTATCCATGACGGCGATGAATCCTCGGCCGATGCTTGCCAGGCGGCCGCCGAGGCTGGCAGTTCCGCCGAACGTGCCGGAGCCGAGCCATCGGCGATGCTGGACGAGGGCGAGCGCGGCCGCGAGTGCTATCGAGAACCAGGCGAGCAGCGCCCCACTGGAGAAGCTGGAAGCGATCCTCAAGCCGGCCAGAGTCTGCTCCCGCCCCATGAGCTCAGCATAGCGTGAACTCGCGCCAAGGCCCAGTGCCAGGCTCACCAGTAAGATGGCGATCACGATGGGCGAGATAAAGTCTTGCCGCAGCTGGCTGGGCGCTGGCGAGGCGCCCCGGCTCAGCGAAAAGAGCGAACCTGTTGCCAGGCCGGCGGTCAGGACGGCTAGAGCAGCAGCAGCCGGGCGCACGGCGGCTAGCAGGGCAAAGACCTGGACAAGCGCCTTGCCGAAGGGCAAGAACGGCCAGGGGAGCAGCAAAGCTGCTGGTACCAGTAGCATCGCTGTCCGCAGCCAGGAGGGTGACCCGAGCCAGGTCGTAACGCGAGACGGAAGTGGCGGTACGAGGTAGAGGTAGAGGATGACGGCCGCCAGCCCCGCTGCGGCCAGGCCGGCTGAGGGAGGAGGAAGCGGCGATTCTGCCTCTCCCGCCAAGAGCAAGGCAACAAGCGCTGCCGCCGTCCAGCCGAGGGAGCGCCCGCGGTCGCGGCGGGTAAGCCAGGCACCGACGCCGGCACCGGAGGCGCTGAGGAGCAGCACTAAGGTTGCCCATTGCGGCAACTCGCCGGGACGCAGGGCCGGCGCCAGGCGGCCGAGGACGGCGAAGCCGGTGACAACGCCGACCAGAAACCACAATGCCCGGAGCGGCCCGGAGGCAGAGGGCCAGGACAGGGGCCAGAGGCGCAGCCGCAGAGCGACAGCGCCGAGCGCAAGAAGCCAGGTGAGTGGAGAGAGGGAGGCCTGGCTGATACCGATGCCTGCCGAAGTGGCGCTGGCATACAGCGAGGCGAGAGCCGCTGTCGAGCCCGCAGCCAGCCCGAGAGCCGCACTGGCACGTCGGCCGGAAGCGGCGCTGATGAAGAGGGCCGCTTCGGTTACGAACCAGGCCAGTGCTATGCTGCTGAGGCTACTCGCCAGAAGGGAGAAGCAGGCCGCGGCCAGGACCAGGAGGCAGGCGGGCAGGTCCTCCACCGGTGCTGAGAGGATCACGGCCAGCCCACCAACCAAGAGCAGCCGCTCCCAGCTCCAAGTGACGGTAGTCAGCCGCAGGTCCGCAATCGGCGCCGTCAGGTCTCCGACGCGGAAAAGTGCGAGCGGCGCATAGGCTTCGCCGGAGCGCCGCAGGAGTAGCAGAGCCACAGCAACAGCTATGGCGGCTACTATGCGCAGCAGGCCACTCATGAGGAAGCGAAGCTGCAGCGACAGCCCGGCGAGAAGGGCCGCCGAAGCCAGGATAGCGCTGGGTGCGAGCAACGACCAGGGGGAAACGAGAACGGTTGTCTCCACGGTGAAGGCGATGATAGCATCTGCCCCCTGTGCCCGCAAGGGTTCGCGCTTTGTAGCCTTTGCCTGGACTGAGAGATAGCCGGGTGTTCAGCCCCAAGCCGAGGGCTTTCCTTGGGCTGCGAGCTGGTTGCAGCTGGTGCAGCACCAGGGATGGTGACTGCCGTCGCTCTTGACGGCCGCCACCAAATAGCATCTGTGGGGTCTGCCCCGCCCGTTGAGGGACCACAGCATTGGCCCGCCTCGCTCTGGCGCTGCTATACTGGGGTTTCATCCGTTCCATATTCGGAGGCTTTGTCATGCCTGATGCGCCCATCCTTCCGAAGAGCTACGAGGCCATGTACGTGGAGGCCTATGAGTGTGCCCGGCGGGGAGACTTTGAAGGCGCAATCGCCATGCTGGAACGCATACTCAAGCGGCTCTCGTCGCTCTCACCCGAGACACTGGCGCGTGCTGAAACCGCGGCAGAGCTTGCTTTCATGGTGGGCCGTCAACTCGCGGACCTTTATTCCGGTACCGGCCGCTACGACGAGGCAGCGGCTCTGTTGCCGGGGCTGGCGCGGTTCCTGCCTGGAAGGGAAGCTGAGTTAACGCGGGTTGTGGCTAGGGTGCGGCTGGAGGAAGGCGACTTCGAGGCGGCACTGGGAATCGCTACCGAACTCACAGGCCAGTATCCCCACGAGGCTGTGAATTGGAACGCCTTGGGCGACATCCAATTCAGCCGGGGCGATTTCGACGAGGCGGAGAAGAGCTACAAGCGCAGTCTCGCTGAGGAACCTACCGGCTTTTTTGCTCCCGATGCGTGGCGTCGCCTCTTCCGACTTTACTCAGAGCAGGGATTGGTAGAGCGTGCCGATGAGGCATGGGACAGAATGGCGGCTCTAGATTCTGAGGCGGCGGCCGAATTCGCGGGCGACCTGTACAGTTTCCTGTTGGAGGCGGGAGCCTTGTCGCGCCTGCGCCAACGCCTCAGCGCCAGCGGGCCCACGCCGGCTGCCGAACTCTACCGTGGTTTGCTCGAAGAGCGGGAAGGTGATCGCGCCCAGGCCCGGCGTCGGTGGCAGCGCCTGATCTCTGAAGACCCTACTGAGCTGGCACATGGGCAGGTCGAATGGGGCGAGGCAGCCATAAGAGTTGGCGAACTGGATGCCGCGATAGCTGTGCTGAGCATGATAAGAGTGGATGCTCCTGTTGTAGATCGCAGGCTACTGCTGTTGGCTATCGCTCAGGCTCTAGTGGGCAAGATTGAATTGTTAGCGGAGACGCTCGGTATGGCGACGCGTGAGTTGACCAGGAGCCTGCCCAGGCGTGCGCTCTTCGGACGAAGGGAGTGGAAGCTGTTCACGTCGCTTGTCGCAGACAGGCGTGCTCGCGAGGCGGCGAAGCCGTACTTCGCCGTGGTGGAAGTCGCGCAGCCTTGAGAGCGCTTGTCCAGCGCGTGGCGCAAGCCTCTGTGTCCGTTGAGGGGCAGGTAGTGGCGACCATTGGCCCTGGCCTGCTCGTTCTACTGGGGGTACGCCAGGGCGACACAGCTGCCCAGGCTGGCTGGCTGGCGGAGAAGTTGGCGAATCTGCGCATCTTCGAGGATGCGGCGGGAAAGATGAACCTGTCGGCGCTAGATACGGGCGCCGAGGCCCTCGTCGTATCCCAGTTCACGCTGTACGCCGATGCCAGCAAGGGGCGGCGCCCGAGTTTCGCCGAGGCCGCTGCCCCGGAAGTCGCTGCACCGCTCTTCGACGAGTTCGTCAGGCAACTGCGGCGGTACGGTCTCCCTGCCCAGACTGGCGTGTTCGGGGCGAAGATGCTGGTCGAAATCCACAACGATGGCCCCGTCACTCTGCTCCTGGAACACTGACGGGCCTTGCGTATAACGTCTAGAGGAAGCGAGAAGACCGGGAGGCAAATGTCACCGCATCGCAGCCGCACGATTCTCCTCGGGACGTTTGTCGTCGGTGTCATCCTCTTCTGGGGCGCGCTCTACGTCTACGTGCCCACACTCCCCGAGCACGCGCGTTCGCTCGGCGCCACAGCGACGATGATTGGCCTGATCGCTGGCTCCTACGGGCTCACGCAGCTCGTGCTGCGCATACCGCTTGGTATACTTTCGGACCGGCTGGGGCGACGCAAAGCCTTCATCATGGCCGGGTTTCTGGTAGTGTCGGCCAGTTCGTTGTTGCTCGCGACATCTCGCAGCCCCGGCCAGATGCTGATCGGCAGGGCCCTGGCTGGCGTGGCTGCCTGTGCGTGGGTCCCCTGCACCGTGCTCTTCTGCAGCCTCTTTCCGCCCGAGCGCGCTGTACAGGCGACCGCGATCATGTCCTTCTCCTCCTCGTTCGGGCAGATGATCTCCAATGTCTCCGGCGGTCTGATTGCTCAACGCTTGGGCACGGCCGCGCCCTTCTGGGTGGCGGCAGCCGTAGCCGTCGCTGGCCTGCTTGTCATGCTGCCCATTCCCGAGGAGAAGGCTCAGCGGGGCGGGACGCCGAGTCTGCGTAGTGTGCTCGCAGTCATGAGCATACCGACGTTGCTGGCGGTGTCGCTCGTTGCCGCCATCACGCAGTATGCAGCGATTGCCACCTCACACGCCTTCGTCTCGATCTACGCCACAGAGGTGCTCAAGCTTGACCTGGCGGCTCTGGGCATGCTCGGCTTCGCGGCCCTGGTGCCAAACGCCATCATGGCGGCGACGGTGGCGATGATCGCCGTGCGTGTGGACGAGAAGTGGCTGATTACACTTGGCCTGCTTCTTCTCTCCGCCAGCACAGCGGCCATCCCGTTCACCGGCAGTTACGCAGCGCTGGCCTTCAGCCGGGTGGTCTTTGGTTTCGGGCAGGGGCTCACCTACCCCGTGCTGATGGGGCTGGCGGTGAAATTCGTGTCCCAGGAGAAACGAGCCTCGGCGATGGGTGCTTTCCAGGCTGTGTATGCCATTGGCATGACCGCCGGGCCGTCGCTGAGCGGCTACGTCAAGGATACCCTCGGCATCGCCCCCGTCTTCTGGCTCACCGGGGGGATGTGCCTGCTGGGGTTGCTGCCCATCTGGCTCGTCGTCGCCCGGGTGAGCCGAGTGCGCGAGGCGACAAAAAGCCCGGCTCTCAGTTAGGAGCCGGGCCGGTTTCCTGACTGGGTGCTGCGGGCGGGGTTAGATCACGTTAACCCTGGCAGCCTGAGGACCCTTCGGGCTATCCTCGACTTCGAACTCGACGCGCTCGCCTTGCTCCAGGTTGCGGAAACCGTCGCCCTGGATCGCCGAATAGTGCACGAACACGTCCTTCTCGCCACCACCATCCGGGGTGATGAAACCGTAGCCCTTGGTGCGGCTAAACCACTTCACGGTTCCCTGAATCCTCTCTGCCATACTGAAGGCAACCCCCTGCAGAACTACTTTGCCGCTGCTCGCCCGCCAGGCCCGAACTGCCCTGGCTGCGATGAGCGCTGTAGCGGCTCAGTGTACTTCGCCCCCGCTGCGAGCTCTGCCCGCTTGAGAAGCGGCTCGACTGTACCACACAGATGCACCCTGGGTCAAGTATGCCATGCGGCCTGTCTGCGGGCGCATGGCGCAGAACTCCCGGCCATGGTATAATTGTCTGTTGGACCAGGGCCCAGATGGTATGAGTCTTGTCTAGAGATAGCAATTCCGCCGACCTATACAAGATCCTTCAGGTTGATCCCGCGGCCGAGCCGGAGGTGATCGAGGCCGCTTACCGGCGGTTGGCCCTCAAGTATCATCCGGACGTAAGCGATGCTCCTGACGCTGCCGAGCGCATGCGAGACCTAAACATGGCCTATGAAGTGCTGAGCAGCAGCGGCAAGCGGGCTGAATACGACCGGCGCCGGGCTGCCGCTAGACCTGATGCCGTCGGCTCGCAGACCGCGCCTGTACGCCGCTCTTACGGGCCGCGTCCGCGTTTGAGTATCGAACCCGAGTCGCTGCAGTTCGGGCCCCTGCCGAAGGGCAGCACGCAGACTGCTCAGCTTCACATCGTGATGGAGGGAATGGGGTCGCTGCGCGGCTCGGTCCGCCCCAATCAGACTTGGCTTCGCACCAGCGTTGCCGAGGCCGAGGCCAGCTCCTGCACAGTCGAAGTGACGGTTGATACGGCCGGGCTGCGCGACGGCTGGCGGCACGTCGGCTCAGTCACGATCGGCACCGTGCTGGGCAGCACGCGCACCATCCCAGTGACTGTCTTCGTGGCTCCCGAACCACGTCCGGCGGTCCGAGTCGAACCAGAGGTGGTGGACTTCGGCACAGTGTACGGCCAGCCGGAGGTGGCGAGCCAGCAGTTCGTAGTGCGCAACGGTGGTACGGGCCTGTTGTCGGGGCACGTGAGCATCAGCCATTCCTGGCTGCAGGTGCAACCGGAGCGTTTCAGCAGCAACGAGCAGAGCTTCACAGTCCAGGTTGACCTCAGGAAGCTGAAACCGGGCCGGCGCTACACCGGACGGCTTCTGCTGGAGACGAACGGCGGCGTCGCTCACGTGCCAGTGCGGGTGCGCGTCTCAGAGATCGTGCATCCTCTTCCCCCGCCCGATAGCGAGGAATACTGGCGCGAACTGATCCGCCGGCTTTGCCCGGTCGAGAAGTGGGAAAGGGACCTGGTGGCCGATCTGAGCTTGCGGGCGCAGCAGCGCGGTTGGGTGCCCAGCGAGCAACAGATAGCGCTCATCGCGCGCATCAGGACTCACGGCCTCAAGGACTAGCACCGGGCCGTACGCCAGCAGTTCCCGGCGGAAAGCGCACCCCTGACCCAGGGACAGAGAGCGAGAGCCTGGGGCTTAAACGCAATTCACGAGGTTGTTGATGCAGATAGGCAATGTTAAGCCAGTTGACATAGACGGCGAGATGCGCGGCTCCTACCTCGATTACGCGATGAGCGTGATCGTCTCGCGCGCTTTGCCCGATGTTCGCGATGGCCTGAAGCCCGTGCAGCGGCGCATCCTCTACGCCATGCACGACCTGGGCATAACACCCGACAAGCCGACGCGTAAGAGCGCTCGCATCTCGGGCGAGGTGATGGGCAAGTACCACCCTCACGGCGATGCGGCCATCTACGACGCCCTCGCGCGCATGGCGCAGCCTTTCTCGATGCGCTACGTGCTCATCGAGGGGCAGGGCAACTTTGGGTCCATTGACGGCGATCCGCCGGCCGCCCAGCGCTACACTGAGGCCAGGCTTGCTCCAATCGCTGCGGCGATGCTCGCCGACATTGACAAGGACACGGTTGACTTCGTTGACAACTTCGATGCCTCTCTGAAAGAGCCCTCGGTGCTGCCGGCCGCCATACCCAACCTGCTGCTCAACGGCGCCTCGGGAATTGCCGTCGGTATGGCGACGAACATCCCGCCTCACAATCTTGTGGAACTGTGCGACGCTCTCACCTACCTGATCACCAACTATGATCGCATTGACGAGATAACCGTAGAGCAGTTGATGCAGTTCGTGAAGGGGCCCGATTTTCCCACCGGTGGCATCGTCGCTGGCCGTGAGGGCATAGCGAGTGCCTACGCCACCGGCAAGGGACGCGTGATCATGCGCGCCGTGACGGAGATCGAGGAAATGCGCGGCGGCCGCTTCGCCATCGTGGTGACCGAGATCCCGTTCCAGTTGAATAAGTCGGCCCTCCTGGAGAAGATCGCCGACCTCACGCGCAGCGGCAAACTCGATGCCATCAGCGACCTGCGCGACGAGTCCGACCGCGAAGGCATGCGTATAGTCATCGAGCTAAAGCGCGGCGCGCAGCCTAACAAAGTCCTCAACCAGTTGTTCAAGTGGACGCCGCTGCAGTCGGCCTTTTCGATCAACATGCTCGCGCTGGTGGACGGGCAGCCGCGCGTACTCTCCCTGAAGCGGACCTTGCAGCTCTACATCGAGCACCGCCAGGAGATAGTCGTCCGTCGCTCCAAGTTCGACCTGGACAAGGCGCGCAAGCGCGCCCACATCTTGCAGGGACTGCTCGTAGCCCTGGATCATATAGACGAGGTGATCGAAGCGATCAGGCGCTCCCGCGATAGCGACGCTGCCATGAAGCGCCTGCGAGAACGTTTCAGCCTGAGCGAGGAACAGGCCCGCGCGATTCTGGACATGCAGTTGCGCCGCCTTGCCGCTCTGGAGCGGCAGAAAATTCAAGAGGAATACGCCCAAGTGCAGGCCGAGATAGCCAGGCTGGAGGAACTCCTGGCCGACCCACGCAAGGTGCTGGCAGCGATCAAACAGGAACTCGTCCAGGTGAAGAAGCAGTTCGGCGACGAGCGCCGCACCCGCATCGTGGATGCCGCCGAAGAGGACTTCGACACCGAAGACCTCATCATGGATGAGCCGATGCTGGTCTCGATCACGCGGCGCGGCTACATCAAGCGCATTGCCACCGCCGCTTACAAAGTGCAGAACCGTGGCGGCAAAGGGATCACTGGCGCTTCGCCTAAGGAAGAAGACGACGTCGAACATTTCTTCGCCAGTTCCAACCTGAGCAGCATCTTCTTCTTCACCAACCGTGGGCGCCTGCTGGTCCGCATGGGGCACGCAGTCCCCGATGCATCGCGGACGGCAAGAGGCGTGGCCCTGGTCAACCTGCTGCCGCTCGAGGAAGGCGAGCGGGTCACGGCAGCACTGAGCCTGCCGCGCACCCAGCATACCGGCTACCTGTGCCTGATCACGCGCTCCGGTCGCCTCAAGCGCGTTGCCATCGAGGAGTTCGCCTCAATCCGCAACGCCGGCATGCGCGCCATAAACCTGGACGGCAGTGATGAGTTGGCCGCCGCCAAGCTGACCAGTGGCCACGATGACCTGATAGTCGTCAGTGCCCACGGCCGAGCCCTGCGCTTCAACGAGACGGAAGCGCGGGCGCAAGGGCGGGATGCCCGCGGTGTGACGACCATGATTCTGGAAGACGGCGATTCCGTGGCTGGGCTGGAGGTGGTCGAGCCCGGAGGCACGCTGTTGTTGATGACTGAAAAGGGTTACGGCAAGAGAGTCAGGTTGGAGGAGTATCCCGGGCATTCTCGCCGTGGCAAGGGCGTCGTAACCCTGAGGGAGACGATGCTCGCGAAGACCGGCACCATCGTCTGCCCGCGCGTGGTCAGCGAGAGCGACGAGATCAGCGTGATGACGGCCAACGGCATGATCATGCGCCTGCGGGCCAAGGACGTTGCCTGTATGAGCCGCTACGCCTGCGGCACCATTGTGATGCGGCTGAACGGCGGCGACAGCGTGGTTTCGGTGGCCAGGTTGCACGGCCCGTCAAGCTCGTGAAGCAGCAGATCCGGCGCCTGCCGGTGGTTGTGGCGTTGCTCGCTGTCGCCTCGCTCACGCTGGCTAGCTGTGCGCCAGCGCCGGTGCCGACGCCAGGCCTCGTACTCGTGACGATGCCACCGGCGACACCCGCTCCCACGCCGGCAACCGATGCCGAAAAAGTCTTGCTGGTAATCGCATCTGAGGCGGAGGCTGTGAGGCAGCAGGACATTGATGCCCTCGAGGCGCTCTGGCTCGCAGACGGCAAGGTGGTTGATGCCAGGAACACCCCCGATGACCCCACCGACGACCGGGTCTGGCAGGGATGGCCGGAAATTCGCGAGCGCTACGTGAAGGACGTGTTCCCGTACGTGGCTGCCCCTGCCGACGTTCCCAGGCCGCGCACGAGCACGCCCCTGGTCAGAGTGGATGCCGGCAAGGCCGAGGTGACGGTACCTGGCGCTGACGGGCATACACCCCAGGATCGCTGGCTGCTGCAGCGCGATGGCTCGACATGGAAGATCGCCAGCCTGACGTTCAATCTCACGCCTCGCCAGTGAGCGCCTGGCAATGAAGGGATGCTAGGCCGATGCGCCAGGAGGAATGCCGCATACTCGCTTGCGGCGTGTTGGCCAGCGGCCACTGCCTGATCGAGGTAGATGCCACGCCTCTCGGCCAGCCCGCTCGGGCCGGCCAGTTCGTCATGGTTCGCACTGCCGACGGTTTGCTCGATCCGTTGCGCCACCCTGTCTTCTTCTCCAGGGGTGGGCACCACGCGCAGTTGCTCGTCCCTTTGGGGGAACCCTGGCAAACAGGCCTTTCCATGCTGGCGCCGGAAGAGACGCTGAACGCGCTGGGTCCGCTCGGCCAGCCTTGGGAGCCGCGGCCCGGCGCCAGCCACCTCCTGGTGCTGGCGCTGTCCGAACCGGTCGCACCGGCTCTGGCAGCAGCACACTGGGCGCAGCGCCAGGGGACGATGGTCAGCCTTGTCCTGGGCCACAAACGTTGGCTGCCTCTAGCGGAACTGCTGCCCGCCGCCGTCGAGTGCACCGTTGCGGACCCGAATGACTGGAGTGCACTCCTCGAACCGCTGCGCTGGGCCGATCAGGTGCTGGCGGTGCTCGAACAGCCGGCAATGCCGCGCCTCGCTGATACGGTGACCACGGCGCGGCTGCGGCTCGTTCCTGGTTTCGCCGACGTCCTTCTCAAGGCCGACTTCCTCTGTGGCGCCGGCATTTGCGGCGCCTGCGAGGTTGAGGGGGTTCGGCACCGGCACCGGGTCTGCAGCGAGGGCCCCCTGTTCGACCTGGTTCGCCTCACATGAGCAGCGCCTGGTCCTCGCCGGAGATCAGTGGTAAGAGTGGCAAACGCAGTTTCAGACTGCGCACGCCGCTCATGCCGGCTGCGGGCTTCCTCGGCTACGGTCGTGCCTACGCTGGCATTATCGAACCCGGCCGGTTCGGCGCTATCGTGACCCAGCCTACGACGCTGCGTGCTTATGCAGGCCAAACGCCGCGGTTCGCCCGTTTACGCGCTGCGTTCTTGCGCGGCTTCCCTCCGCCCAACCCGGGTGTCGAGGCGGTGCTGCGCGAATTCGCTCCCAGTTGGCGCCGCTGGCAAGTGCCGATCATAGTGGCCATCTTCGCCGAAACGGTCGAGGATGCTGTCGCCCTGGCGGAACGGCTGGAGCGGGAGGAGAGCGTCGCCGCTCTGGAGTTGCAGGTACCGGCGTCGGCTGGCGAGGAATGGCTACGCGAGATACTGGAGGCGCTTGTGGCCTGTACGGATCTGCCTGTGCTGGCCAAGCTGCCGTTGGCAAGCGCCGCCAGCTTGGCAGCAGTCGCTATCGCGCACGGGCCGGCGGGCCTGGTGATCGGAACCCCCCATGTCGGCTACGCGCCTGCCGAGGCAGTAAGCGGGCCACTCTACGGGCCGGCGACGCTGCCCTACACTTTGGAGGCCCTGCACACAGCGGTCGCGGCCCTGGGCCCGGACCTGCCGCTCATAGCCAGTGGCGGCATCTATGCCAGGGAGGACGTCGAAACCTGCCTTTCCCTGGGTGCGGCGGCAGTGCAGATTGATGGGCTGATCTTCCTTGACCCGGCGGGAGTGGCGCAGATGGCGCGCGAGTTCAGCCCGGATGGGCATGCCTCTAGCGCCAGCGTGTGAGAATTGCCTCGCGGTCAAATAGGCGAACTGCCAGGCGCATCACCGCCACATCAACCGCCAGCATCGCGAGGGCGCCGGCGGCCAGTATGGCGTAGCTGAGAGTGAGCAGCCCCGACAACTGGGCGACGAACA
>Ga0078972_1002744_pt1 | contig 56598 bp, 39 predicted proteins | sample YelNatPaOPGAMG01_FD_67568 | JGI IMG/M metagenome (GOLD analysis project Ga0078972, IMG submission 67568) | Hot spring thermophilic microbial communities from Obsidian Pool, Yellowstone National Park, USA - OP-RAMG-01 (SPADES assembly) (version 2) | ecosystem: Environmental > Aquatic > Thermal...
CTTGTGGGGGAGGGTTGGGGTGGGGGGGACCAAGGCTCCCTCCCCCCTTGTGGGGGAGGGTTGGGGTGGGGGGGACCAAGGCTCCCTCCCCCCTTGTGGGGGAGGGTTGGGGTGGGGGGAAATTGTACTCAATTCAACCGTGCCCAGTATATGCAGCATTATTCAGCCGTGATGCGTAGCGAAGTGCGTTCGCGCTCTGCTGTGCATCGCGGCTGAATAATCCTGTTGCATCCTCAAACAAACTTCGTTACTCCCGGCCGGGCGACCGGGGCCACCGGCAGGGGGCCGAATTCATAGGCCGGCGGCGTCAAATCCTCCTTGGAATTCAAGGCCATGTCCCAGGTGATGACCTGGCCGGTGTAGGTGGCCATGCGCCCCATGATGGCCATCAACGTGCTCTTGGCCATCCATTCGCCGTTGTTGATCGCCTTGCCGGCGCGGATGCTGGCGAACAGCTCGTCGTGCTCGTTTTGATACATATCATCGGGGGGCGGATTACGCAGCGACGCTACCGACTGCCATCGTTTTGCCTTTCCCGCCATGATGATGCCGCGTGGCGGACGATTGGTCTCAATGTGGCAAGTCCCCTTGGTACCCATAATGTGATCGGAAACATCAGGGGCACAGCCGACTTGTTGACGGCAAGCGCTGAACAGCTTCACGCCGTTTTCGTATTCGTAAACTACACAATGGTGATCGAAAATGTTCCCATAGAGCGGATCCGTGCGTACTTGCCGGCCGCCGCTGCCGACGGCGCGGACAGGATACGCGTTTTGCATGGCCCAAGCCATCTTGTCGAGGCTGTGGATGTGCTGCTCGACGTTGAAATCGCCGGACAACCAGGTAAAGTAGAGCCAGTTGCGCAGCTGCCATTCCATGTCGCTCCATTCGGGCCGGCGTTTCTCGGACCACAGGCCGCCGGTATTATAGGTGCATTGCAGAGCGACTATATCGCCAATCATCCCGTCGTGGACGCGCTTCATGGTCTCGCGCATGCCATGATGATAGCGCCAGCACAGCCCGGCGACGATGGACAGGTTCTTTTTCTTGGCTTCCTCACAGGCTTGCAGCACCGTGCGGACGCCAGGCGCATCGACGGCGCAGGGTTTTTCAGCGAAGACGTGCTTGCCCGCGGCCACGGCGGCTTTGAGGTGCAGCGGCCGGAAATGCGGCGGCGTCGTCAACAGCACCACGTCCGACATCTCAAGGACCGACTGGTACGCGCTGAAACCTGTGAAACAGTGCTCCGGCGTGACTGCGATGCGTTCGGCAATGTCGGCGACACTCTTGAGATGATTAAGGCTCTTCTGCAACTTGTCGGCGAACACATCGCCCAGGGCGACAAGACGGCTGTTTTTGTCAGCGCGCAGCGCTTGGATGGCGGCGCCGGTGCCGCGGTTGCCGCAGCCGATCAGACCGACGCGAAGAACATCGCTGCCGGCGGCGTGGACCGCAGGAACCAAAGAAGCTACGGTGGCGGCCGCTGTACCGGCCAGGAAATCGCGCCGCGTCGCGACACCTACTGAAAAAGAAGAAGCTGGAGTCAAGGTCAGATCTCCTCTAGCGGGCAGGGGGGACAATCAGGCGGGCACCTACAGATTCTATTAGTCGCATTCGGGACGGCACTTGTCAAGGAGGAAGTTGCGTTCCACCCTCGGATAGCTTATATTCATGTTTCAATCCATCCCCTGTCCAGGAGATTACACCATGAAATCGTGGACGCGCCGTCGATTGCTCCAAGGTTCGAGTATGTTGGCCGTTGGCGCGCTGGCGGCACCGGCGGAAGCGGAAGAAACGCCGAAAAACACCAGGCTCAAAGTGCTCGTCGCCGGTGCTCATCCGGACGATCCGGAGTCGGGCTGCGGTGGCACCATTGCTCGCTATACAGACCGCGACCATGAGGTCGCCGTCCTGTATCTGACGCGCGGAGAGATGGGTATCAAGGGCAAGTCCCACGCCGAGGCCGCTGCCATTCGCACCGCCGAGGCGAAAAAGGCCTGCGCCATCCTCAAGGCCCGACCGCTGTTCGCCGACCAGATCGACGGCGCCACCGAAGTCAATGCCGTTCGTTACGCTGCCATTCGTAAGATCGTCGAGGCCGAGAAGCCTGATGTGGTATTCACCCACTGGCCTATCGACAGCCATCCCGATCATCGCGCCTGCTCGCTGTTGATTTACGATGCCTGGTTGCGGCTGGGGCGGAAGTTCGCTCTGTATTATTTTGAGGTCAATCTGGGGGGGCAGACGCAGTGTTTTCGCCCCACGCATTACGTAGACATCACTGCCGTGGAACCACGCAAGCGCGACGCTTGTTTCGCCCATGTCAGCCAAAACGCCTCAACCGGCTTTTATCCGAAGTATCATGCCAAAATGCACGAATATCGCGGCATGGAGAGCGGTTTCCGTTTGGCGGAAGCGTTCGCCCATCATGAACAAAGCCCGCCTGGGCGCCTACCGGACGTGTGAGAAGTCCTGTTACAGGTCCTCAGAAGAATATCTGGGTACGGAACCAGTATAGGTCCTCGTGTTTAGTGAACTTGGTATTCGAGAGAAACACAGGTTGATTGAACATGGAATGCTGCCAGTCGAAATACAGGCGCACATAGTGGTTCCAGTACCAGTTGACCCCCGTATCAATGGCGGTGGCACGATTGGCCCAGTAAGCGGGATTGGCGAAGCCGCCTGTGAATATTTGGTCGCCTACTTGCAGGTTGGCAATACGGCTGTAGATTTCAATCGCTCCAGGATTCAGGCGTCCGTTATACCAGCCAAAAGGCCGCTTCGGTTCGGTCAGGTAGACGCGGCGAGTGATTTGCTCGCCAGTCACAAAATAAGTACAAGCCACGCTCCAGCCCCACAAGGGCACCTGGACGCGCTTGGAACTGCCCACGCCGACAAAACCCCCTGTGGAAAAAGGCTCATAGACCAGGGTTGATGGCAATGTGCCTGGCCCTTTCAGTGAATAATTCTGAAAACCACCATCATAATTGGCCAGAAGAGTAAAACTCTTATAGTAGTAGGCTACATCAGCAGCCCATTGCATACGTGGACCGTTCTCGAAGGCATTAGAATTGTAAATTAAAAACGTTGGGGAGACGTTCAGGCTCCCTGGCACACCATTTGGCCCTGCCTGATCGTTGGCCGTCTCCAGGTTGGCAGGTTGAATGGGGTTGCGTTGGTAGCCGCCGAAAACAGAGCCTGCGATATTGAAGTTCTCCAAACATTCGATCCCGCTGTGCAGGAATGGCTTGATATTGACGAAGCCGAAGACATTTTTGCTATTATCATCGCTTTGGAATGAACGGCGTTGGCCGTTGAAGACGCCCACATAGTATTCGAAAATGCTTTCGAGCACTTGGCCGTGCAACATAGCGCCCTCTTGGCGATTGCCCGCAAAATTGGTGACGAAGAGGGAGCGTTCTGCGGCAATCAAGTCGCTCTCGGAGACCTTGATGTACTCATACGTAAAAGGCGTTTTCATGCGGCCGATGCGAAGTTGCAATTGTTGCTTGTACTTGGGAGCGAAATTCAGATCGGCAAAGGCGTCGAGGATGTCGATGGTCCCATAGCCGCGGTCTATGACCGTATAGTAATAGGCATAGGGAGTTAATTCACCTTGAAAGTACCAGCGTTGTCGGGGAATGATGAAATTATCGTGCAAAGCATCACCAGTCTGGTCGAAAGCGCGGTAATCCAGTTGACTCAAGTTGTGAAATTCCAGAGTAAAGAAATCATCGGCGCTGCGAACTTCCAGGCCTTCACTAAAATATACTTCTACTGAGTGCTGAGGCGCACGCATATCGGGCTTATAAGGCCCGCGGCTATCCATGTAAGTTTCCATCTTGCCGGCAGGATGAAGTTCGACGCGTTGACCAGCTCCCCCCACGCCCGCTTGCGCCCGGTGACCACTTAACCACGGTAATAGCGGCCGCAACTCCGTTTCGCCAAGCAATGGCGTCGTTTCCACCTTGCCCTCGCTTTCGTCCAATTCTTCCATACGTTGTGATAAACTATTATCATCGTTGCCTTCCTCATCAACTTCTAATCCTTCCGTTTGTGACGGCGCTATTTTCTCCAATGGAGGGCGCTTTTGCAAGGGATAAGATGCCGGACGAGTTCTCACCGCACTGAAAACGTCGCAGCTGTCCCAACTGTTCAAGTGAACGCCAAACAGGGGGCTTGCAGTCTGCTGAAGCAACGTTTCATATCGGTGAAAAAGGTCTTCATAATTTGTTGCTAAGATCTCGTTGCTTATCTTAAGTCTGCGCAATTTCTTTTCGATGCGCGTGATGCGGTCCTGGGCAGTATCCGCGGGCGTTTCCGGCATCGTCCTGAACATCGCTTGCTGGGAGTAAGCTTTATTCTGGCTGTTTAACGGTACGACAAGGAGCAGAAGAGCGACCGTTGCTACTCGTGAGAGCGGTCTCACTATGCTCAGCATGAGATGCTCCACTGAATGATCTACCAGTCGCTCGGTAGTGTTCTCTCGATCAAGCTGCAAGCATCTTTTGCCACAGATCCTCAGAAGAATATCTGGGTACGGAGCCAGTACAAGTCATTGTGACGAGTAGACTTAGTGTTAGACATAAACACGGGTTGATTATAAAAGGCATGTTGCCAATCGAAATACCAGCGCACGTAATGGTTCCAATACCAGTTGATGCCGGTGTCGGTAGTGCTGACTCGGTTGGCCCAATCGGCCGGATTGGCCAAACCGCCGGTAAATACCTGATCGCCCAATTGTAAATTGGAGAAGCGAAAGTAAGCCTCGATCGCTCCCGGGTTGAGCTGGCCGTTGTAATACCCAAAGGGGCGCCTTGGTTCGGTCAAGTAGACGCGGCGCGTGATTTGTTCGCCGGTGATAAAGTAAGTGACGGCGACGCTCCAGCCTGTCAACGGCACATTGACGCGAGTTGGGCTGCCCACACCGACGAAAGCGCCGGAGGCGAACGGCCCATAGACGGTGGTTGACGGCAGGGTACCTGGTCCTTGCAGGCCATAATTTTGAAAGCCACCTTCATAGTTGGCCAACAGTGTGAAACTCTTATAGTAGTAGGCCACGTCTGCGGCCCACTGCATGTGCAGACCGTTCTCAAACGCCTTGGAGTTAAATATCAAAAAAGTTGGCGACACATTGACGACGGCCGTCGAACTGGACGGGGATTGATCGTTGGCGGTTGTCAAAGCATCGGGCTGAGTGGGATTGCGTTCGGTGCCGCCTTCGATGGAACCAGTAATGTTAAGGTTCTCCAGCCATTCAATTCCGCTGTGCAGAAACGGCTTGATATTGATGAGGCCAAAGAGGTCTTTGCTGTTGTTGTAATCTACGAACGAGCGGCGTGGCCCATTGAAGATCCCGGCATAATATTCCATGCTGCGCTGAAACAAATATCCATGCGCCATAGCGCCGTCCTGACGGTTGCCGGCGAAGTTGCTGATAAAAAGAGAACGTTCGGGAGCAATTAAGTCGCTTTCGGACACTTTGATATACTCGTAGGTGAACGGCGTCTTCATGCGGCCGACGCGCAACTGGAAGTTTTCTTTATGTTCGGGGGCGAAATTGAAATCGGCCCAAGAATCGAGGATGTCCAAGCTGCCGTAGCCGCGGTTGATGACCGTATAATAATAGGCATAAGGCGAGACTTGTCCTTGAAAATACCAACGCTGCCGAGGGATGATGAAGTTGTCGTGCAGCGCGTCGCCGGTCTGACTGAAATCACGATAGTCCAGCTGGCTGAGATTATGAAACTCCAGGGTAATGAAATCATCGGCGGCACGAATTTCTAAACCTTCACGGAAGCGTACTTCGGCCGGCAATCCCACCGGCCTCATGTCTCGTTGATATGGTCCTCGTTTATTAACATAGTCAGCCATCGTAGCTGGCGGAAACGGTTCAAGCACCTCTCCTGCGCCCCCCGCTAAGCCGGATTGCACGCGTAGCCGCGGCGCAGGAGGTTCCGGCGGCGGGGCTTCCTCCGCTTCCTCTCCTTCTTCTTTCTGCTGGAGGGTGCGCTCGTCGCCGTCCGCGCTGGCTTGTTCGCGACCCTTCGCTTTCTCTTGTAAAAAGCCTGCCGGCACCCACTCCAATCCTCCTGGAACGCTCATGCTTTCTGAATTATTCGACGGTATGCCGAAGAGAGGAGCATTACCTTGCTGAAGTAGGCGCTCATATTTCAGCGCCAGATTATTGTAACGCTTTTGTAAGCGTCGATTTTGCGCTTCCAGTTTTTGCAACTGCTGCTCGATGCGCGTGAGGCGATCCGGGCTGTCGGGATCCACGCCTTCCGGAAAAGCCGACCCATGGGCAAGTTCTTGGCCCAGGACCATGCTCTGCACACATAGCATCCCGGCGACAGCCAGTATCAGGCCGATCAGCCAATGTCGCTTTGCCTGCATATTCAGCATCTCCGCAGAAGTAGTTCTGGACTGAACATGGCCTGGCGGCGGCCATATGACAGAACTTTAATCCCTTTTCGATGAAGTGGCGAGTCTATATCTTGCCCCGTAATTGGTTGCAAGGCGAAAAGCAAAGCGAGCGAGGGTGTGCGCGCTCCGAGGCGAGCGGGGGGTGTGAACCTCCCGGTAGCACAACCGGGGGGTTCACACCCCCCCGCTCACCCAGCATAACCGGGGGGTTCACACCCCCCGCTCACCCTCGGAGCGCTCACGCCACCCCGCCGATCCGCGTTCAGACACATCCCCCGTGTTGAGGCGCTCTTGACGCGGCGGAGCAAATGGGCTATGTCCGCGACTGCTTGGGGGAATCCGCAGGCATCCGCCTGGGGAGAGCGGGGCGCGGAACAAGGGGAGAGAGGTATGGCCGAGTCCTATTCCGGCAAATTGCAACTCTGGGAGGGCTGGATGCCGGCCCTGGTTAAGGGACCGGCGCCGCCAATGGCAAGCGTCGGCCCTTTGGCGGCATCGCCTTATCCGGTGGAGTTCGCCGATCGTCTCTATGCTCGTGAAGCTCTCTACGTTAATGGCCGGTCTCGCTCCGGTGCAGAGCCGTTTACGTTGCAATGGTTTCTGGACATCGAAAACGCCCGTCACAACCGGCACGGCAGCTGGGTCCCGCGTGTACTGGAATTTGCCAAGCATAGCGGCGAGACGCTTCTGGGATTGGGCAAAGGCTTAGGGACCGATTGGGTTCAGTATGCTCGTCATGGCGCTCAAGTTATTGTTTGCTGTCCCTCGAACGAGCAACTCGCTCTCATCCAACGCAACTTTACCTTACGCGGCCTGCACGGCGTCTTTTTACATGCCAATCCCACGGCCATCCCTCTGGAACCGGCTTCGATCGACGTGGTTTGCGTCACCCATCTTTTGGAAGATGTTTCTGCTCCCTCTGCTGTGATCGAGGAGATCTACCGCCTTCTCAAACCAGGAGGGAAAGTGTTGGCCGTGACACCGGCTCGTTTCGACCTCGATTTCTGGCGCCGCCTTTGTCTACCGTGGCACGTCTGGCTGCGGCGGCGCGCTGCGCCCCATTCCGAGCCGGTCTCGTTCAGCGCGCATGCCCTCCGTTATCTCTTTGGACGATTCGTCGAAGCCCGTGTTTACAAGCGCCAGCTCCGCCGCGCCGAAGTGCCGCACCTCTGTCGCTGGCTGCCGCACCCGATGCTGGAACGAGTGTTCGGCCATTTGCTGATTATCAAGGCGTTTAAACCGCTCAGCACCGCGATCCCGGTGCCGCTGGCGGCGTAAGGAACAACGACAAAAACACAACAGGCCCGCGAATTCCCGTTCGCGGGCCTGTTGATTTAATAAACTCGAGGTAGTGGCTCCCAGCGCGAGGCGGCCACTCAACGCGAGCGCCGCCCAGCCACTACCTCGATGGCTCAGGGTTCGGAGCGCCTGTCTGACCAAACCTAGCCGATGGGACCATCCTCAGCAAGCGGTTGATGCTCGCGCCGGGCGAATTTCCGCCCCGCGCAGTTCCGGCTATGACGCCTGGGCAGATTAGCGCGATTGCAGCGAAACAGAGGATGCACAGCGAGCCAGGAGCATTCTGCATTATGCCCCGATTCGTCATTTTGGAACATGATTATCCGCAGCTGCATTGGGACCTGATGCTGGAAGCGGGAGCAGTTTTGCGCACCTGGCGGTTGGCCGCGCCGCCGCGTCCCGGTGAAGCGATCGCCGCCCGCGCCGTATTCGATCATCGGTTGCTCTATTTGGATTACGAAGGTCCGATCTCCGGCGGGCGCGGTCGAGTTGCCCGCTGGGAACACGGCGCCTTCACCGGACGGGTGCAAGGCGAGCCGCCGATTGTTGTGCATCTCCAAGGGGAACGCTTGCGCGGTGTTTTGCGTCTGGAACAGATCGAAGGCGATGCTTGGCGCGCAAGTATGGAAGCACCCGAGCCGGAAGCGTAAGGGACGATCAGAAGGGCAGGGGGGTCATTCCGCTATGAGCCGGAGATTAGCGAGTGGATCAGCCAGGAAAGCACGCAGCGACGCCGGATCCTTGGTGCGACCTTTGATGTGGATAGCGCCGGGTTCCAGCTTAATCATCTCCAGCTCCAGCGTCGGATGCGGCTGCTCTGCTTGAAAACGCAGCAGGGCTACCGGAGCGCCTTCGTCGCGATACCAATCGACGCCGATGCCGTTGTCCTGACACGTTTTGGTAATGCTCTCCAGCAGCGATTGCGCCGAGATGGGCAAAGCACCTGCGTGAAAGCCGACTAGTTTCAAAGCGACTACGTTCGGTTCGCCTTTAACCAGCCAGATGCGCAGGTCGATGGTAACGATGGTGCTCCACAGGCCGCTGCCGTAGCGGAAGGCGACGCGGACCTTATCCGGCGAGAGGAGCAGGCGCGGCTCGCTGACGCCCTCCGGCAATATATGTTCGTTGAGATGGCTCTGCACGAAATGTTCGGCCAGATAACTGTTGATCTCACTGTCGGTAAATCGATGGGACCATTCTTCTTCGTCCCCGTTGGAGTTGGCGACGGAGTGATATAGTTCCCAAAGCTCGCGCCAGCATTTCTCTGACAGCTGATGTCTCTGTTCGCCGGGCGGTACGGCGGCTTGCAAATAGACGTTCGGCTCATAGCGGACGAGTAGCCATAGGATCGCGCCCACCCCGCACATCAGGCACAAGAAGATCGCCACGGCTAGCACAAGAGATCGACGGCTCATCCGTGAGGCCCCATAAAGGCGAGGAGAAGGCCGTGCTCCATCCCATCGGAGCAACCCAACAAACGGCGATACTCCTTTACGTGCAAAAGATCAATGCCGACATGAGCCGAAGGTGGAAGTGGGAGCGTCTGCCACCGGTAGGCATTCTGCGCGCACCAGCAAGGGCAGGGCAGGGGGGTAGTCTGAGTCGAGTGCTACGCACATTGAGGAACGGGCACTTCCTTAACAGATCCTTGGCGGCCCATGGCTATTTGGACTTACGCCACGACGTTGAGGCTGCTTGCCTCTGTTCTTTAGCCACCGACAGCGGGAGGAGCACTTGCTGGCGCGGCGTGCTCGTATTACCACCACCACGCTCCGAGCACGCCGCGCCAGCAAGTGCTCCCCCCTCACCATAATCACGATCACGAGCACGCCGCTTGGAAGAAGCAGGCCGAGCCCGTGGTTTAACGTGTACTTCCTAACGAAAGGAGCATCACTATGGGGGAACCTCCCGACCAGGGCCAGATCGGGCCAACCGTAGCGATGCCAAATCGTGCAGCAAGCAAAATTAACTGCATGAGCGAAGTCATCTTGTCGGGCTGGATCGCGGGAGATCATGTACGAATCCATGCCGCACGGGGTTTCCGAGCGTTCTTCGCAGAGCGCCAGAAAATCATGAATCAATCCCGGATTGTCTTCATTCTCATAGTCGTAGGCAAAGAAGTGGACCAAGCCGAGTTTGATGGCAGCGACATCCGTAGGACAGGAAGCAGTAGATGAGCCGGTCTACCGTCGTGTATCGGCTACACTCGTTGCTAGAGGGGCTAGCAAGCGAAACAAAAGGGTCATGGCCTCACGCGCCTGGGTTTCACTGATGACCAATGGCGGCGCGATGCGCAGGACTTTGCGGGCCAACGGCCCCAGCAGGTGAATACCGTCGCCGTTGTTTCCCTCCCCCTGGTAGCAGGCCAGGACGGCAGCGTTAGCCCATTCGGCGGCGCTGCGGCCAGCGTAGTCGCGGAACTCGACGCCCCATACCATGCCGCCCTCTTCGCCACGGACATGAGCGATGAAGGGCAGCTTCTTCAAACGCACAAGTCCTTCCTCGATGACGGCCGAGCTGCGGCGGCGGTGCGCCAGCACATCGCCCGCTGCGAACTCTTCCAAGGTGGCGAGGACGGCGGCACAGGCCAACGGATTGGCGCTCCAGGTATCGGAACCTTCCCCGTAATCCAGACTGGCCAATACATCGGCGCGGCCGACGGCAGCGGCGACAGGCACACCGTTGCCCAGACCTTTGCCCAGCACAACGATGTCTGGCTCCAGACCGTAGCGCTCATAAGCGAACAGTTCGCCAGTTCGCCCGAAGTTGGACTGGATTTCATCAAGAATGAAAACGACATCATGTTCGCGGCAGAATGTTTGCAGCAGATGCAAATAATCCGCAGGGGGATGATAAGAGCCGCCGCCGCCCAGGTACGGCTCGGTGATGAGGACACTCAGGCGCCGGCCGAATTGCTGGAGCAGGGCGTTGAGTTCGCGGCGATAGGGGGCGGCGTCGAATGGTTGGCCGCGCTGGCTGAGGTCGGCGCATTCGGCCATCGGGAAACTGATGAAACGCACACGCGGATCGCGCTCGCGGTCGTTCTCACAGCCGGTGACAGCGCCCGCCAAGCCTTTCTTGCCGTGAAAGCCATAGCGTGTGGCCACGATCAGGTCGCGCGTCCGATCGCGGGCCAACGCCGCCCACAAAGCTTTCTGAATCGCCTCGGAGCCGGACGCCGCCCAAAGGACTTGTTGCAGGCGTTGCCCCCCGCGGCAAGACTGAAGCAGCTCAATCAAACGCCGCGCCGCCTCGATCTCCACCGGCGTGACGGCATTGTATGCCGTCAAGGGCAGGGCAGGGGAGTAGTCGCCGGGGGTATTGAACTCGGACCAGTTCATGTGCTGCATGAAGCGCCGCATCCACGACTGCGGATTGTGGCCGAGATTGGCAACGAGGACCCCCGACGTGAAGTCGTAGAGCCGCCGTCCCTCCGGCGTCCAGTGAAATATCCCGGCGCTGCGCGCCAACACCGCCTGCGTCGGCGTGTAGGTGCGCAGGCTGCGCGGCTCATAGCGCATGATGCCGTCGCGGATGGTGTTGGATGTGGGTTCATGCGGATGATGCAGCGCGGTTGTCATGGGTTTTTTCGTTTCGTCAATGCGGTCATGGCCAATTCTCTGGTGGCGGCTTTTGATGTCTGGCTATCCTACATCTGCACTTCGCCTATGGCCATGTAGAACGAGGGGTATCCTGGCCCTCCGCATCACACACTTCCAGGATAAAGAACTTCGACTTCAGCTGGCCCTGGCGCCCGGAGTACAAGCCCGCCCAGCGGCTCATTAACACTGACGACGCAGCCTGGTTGTCCGGCGGCGTGGCGTTGCAAAATCGCCTCCATTGCTTGCACCGTCGCCACGGTCGGACGATCGGCAGACAAGTCATTATAGGTCAGGGCGCGCATCTGCCGTAAGCGCTCTTCGCGTTCGTCGGCTGGGCCGCCAAATTCAACGTAGGCCGCCTCTTCAAAGAAACGATGTAACACCTCGATCCCGTAGCCGCGCTGGCTGCGCTCGCCCCACGGTTCGAGGAACGTTGCATTATAGTGATGATTGGGGGTATTTTTTATCGCATGAGGGGTTTGTCCCTCGACGGTGACTTCGACGCCGCGCTTGCGCTGATGGGCGTTCCAGACGCCGTTGTCGAACCGAAATTGTACTTCCTGCTCGACATAGCCGGGGAAATTGTCGGGCGTCACCCAACTGGTGTGAATGTCGAACGCCGCTTCGCGGCCATCGGGATAGCTGTAGATCATCTGCAACTGCACCGAATCCCAAGTGGGACCGTTGGCCGGCCCAACCAGACCGCGCTGCCCTGTAGCGTGGATACGCGCTAAGCGCGCGCCGTCGGGCAGGGCAGGGCCAAAAGTGAAGTCAATCAGCTTGATGTAATGGACAGCGACATAGGTGCCCGGATTGCGCCCGGTGATCCACTCAGCGAATTGTTGGCCGCTGATCTGTTTGGGTTCCAGCAGGGAGCAATAGCCGTTGTTGACATGACGCAGCACGCCCTCGACAACATGCGTGCGCAGCTTTTTGTGATCGGGATCGGCCAGTTTGTGATACACCACTTTGGCTAGTACATGCTGCTTTTGAGCCAAGGCTTGCAGTTCGTCCAGTTCTTGCAAGCGCAGTACTGAGGGTTTCTCAATGAGGACGTGCTTGCCAGCCTGGAGGGCGCGGCGAGCAGCGTCGAAGTGGCGGTCGTCCGGCGTAGCGACGCAGACGACATCGACCGGCTGCGCTAACAATTGCTCAATGGCTTTGTCGCCGCTGCAATTGACGCACGGTCCCAGACGACTGCCGGCGCTCTGCCGCAAACGCTCACCGCGAACCCCCGTCCGGCTGGCTACCGCCGTCAGTTCCACGCTTACGAAGCCGAAACCGCGGCGATACAATCCTTCTCGATGCAACTGCTCGAAGAGAGGGCGGTAGGTCTCGTCGAAGATCATGCCCAGGCCGACCATTCCGGCACGGAGGCGATGAGCGTTCAGGTTCACGGACGTTTGCATGGTGATGCCCTTTCGAATGTCCAGTCAGCATATGCTCGAATGTCCAGTCAACATATGGTCCAATCGGCAGATGGCATCGATTACGGTGGACGCTACACGATGGATGCGGCGAGATAATTAAACATAAGAACTCTTATCGGACGCAACTTCCAGACGCTGGGTTCACCTGAACAAATGCTGCTGTTTTCGTTTGCGTCCGATAATGGTTATTATGTTTAATTATTCCTGCAATCCGCCGTCGCCATAAACTCTGTAATCGCACCAGCTTACTCAAAGCCGCTCGCTTCCGGCTAACGGTTTTGATCTTGACGGCCAGGCGACGCCAGAGGATACAGGCGCAGCGGACGCTGAGGCAAGCGGAGGCGGCGTGATGGGTTGGTGCAAGGGGCGACTCGAGGAGAGTGGCTGGCTCCTGTTTTGGCTTATTGCCAGCTCGGCCTGGTGCGTGTCGGCGTCCGCGCGTCTGAGCGCTACCTTTGATGAACCGACCTATATCTCGCTGGGCCTGGAAAGCTGGCGAACGGGCAGCTATAAACCGCTGCTCGATCTGGGCACCATGCCCCTGCCTCCTTTAGTGCAGACGCTCCCGCTTCATCTCTGGGAGCGTTGGCGCGGGGAGAGCTTCGATACCGCGCGCGACCTCAACCGCTTGCTGCCGATCGCGCGGCTGGGCACGCTGCCGTTCTGGTGGCTGTTGCTACTGTACGGCTGGCTGGCAGGTCGGCAGATGGCCGGCATTTGGGGTGGCCGCTTGTCTGTGGTCTTCCTCGCCTGTGAGCCGAATTTGCTCGCCCATGCCAGCCTGGCTACTACCGATGTCGCTGTGACCGCCTGCCTGGTCGCCTTGCTCTATCACTTTCGGAGGGGAAGGGACAGGCAGTGGAGGCAGCGCGTCTTGACGCCGGCTATCTGGTTCGCCCTGGCCGTGCTGGCCAAGGCATCTGGTCTCGTTTTCGGCCTCCTTGGCCTGGTGACGGTCGAACTGGAATATCAAGGGATGATGGCGGCGGAGACGGCGGACAGGCGGACACGGCTTCGCCAAGTAATGGGAGGGCTGCTTCGCAAATCGTTTCGCCAAGATCTGATGCAGATCGGCGGCCTCGGCTTGCTGGCTGTCTTTTGCTTTTGTGGTTCGGAAGGGCTGCCCTCGCCTTCCTTCATCGAATGGGCCAGACAGCTGCCGGAAGGTCTCCTGCGTTCCAGCATGACATGGTTGGCCGAGCACTTGTGCATTTTCAGCAACGCGGGCGTGGCCCTCGTCCGCCAGGTACGACATAACGTGCAAGGCCACGGTGTCTTTCTGCTCGAACAGGTGGCCAAACGAGCGATCTGGTATTATTTCCCGCTGGCTTTGAGCATCAAATCTCCCATACCAGTGCTTGCTCTGCCCCTATTTCTGGCAGTGGTGTGCCGTCGCGCCTTGGGCAACTGGGCTTGCTTTACGGCCCTGGCTTTTTTGCTATTCAGCTTGGCCTGCCGGGTACAGACCGGCATCCGCTTGGTGCTGCCGCTGCTGTGCATCGCTGTTCTGGGCCTGGCAGCGGCCCTGGCTACCGCACGCCAACAATTGGCCCGGAGTCGTTGGCGTCCTTTGTTGACCGCGGGCGCTGCCTTCAGCGCGGCCTGGCTGTTATGGGCTTCCCTCTCTGTCTGGCCTCATGGTCTGTGTTACACCAATGAATTGTGGGGCGGGACTGCGAACGGCTATCGCTGTCTGAGTGATTCCAATTACGATTGGGGACAGGGCTTGACCGAGTTGGCCCAATGGCAAGAAACGCATCACGTGCGTGATTTGCACGTCATGTATTATGGCACCGATACGAAGCTCCTGAGCTTGCCCATGAAAGCGTACATTCCGGGTGCTTTGCAATTAGACGACGACGACCTGCCCGCACCGGCTCGGGGCCACACGCTTGCCGTGGGCGCCTCGATCGTCTACGGCAGCGTCAGCGAAATTTTTCCCGATCTGAAAGCGCTGGCCAAAGCACTGCGCAAGATCGAACCTGTCGATCGGACGATGACGTTTTTCATCTACCGCTTGCCGCCTGATGAGAAGATGGCCGCCGCTGAGAAGGACCGGCAAAGGGCCGTTTGTGGGGCAAAGCCTCAAGACACTTCTGCGGCCGCGCTTACTTCCGGCCCACACAGATAACATCCGATCTTGCGGAATTTCTGATAGCGTATTTCAAGCAAATCGTCCATGCTCAGAGGGCGCAATTCGCGGATGTAACGAACCAGATAAGACTTCAAAGTATTGGCCATTTCGCGATGGTCGCGGTGAGCGCCTCCGAGCGGCTCGGGAATGATGTCGTCGATGACGCCCAAATGTTTCAGGTCGCGCGCCGTCATTCGCAGTGCCTCGGCAGCAAGCGGCTTAGTCGTTTCGGTGGCCACTTTCCACAGAATGCCGGCGCAGCCCTCCGGACTGATGACGGAATAATAACTGTGTTCCAACATACTGACACGGTCGCCGACACCAATGCCCAAGGCGCCGCCGGAACCGCCCTCGCCAATGACCACACAAATGATCGGCGCCTCCAGGCGAGACATCTCGAGGAGGTTGGTGGCGATGAGCTGGGCTTGGCCACGCTCTTCGGCGCCGATGCCAGGGAAAGCACCAGGCGTGTCGATCAGGCAAATGATGGGTAAGCGGAACTTGGCGGCCAAGCGCATGTTCTTGAGCGCCTTGCGATAGCCCTCGGGATGGGCACAGCCGTAGAAACATTCGGTGCGTTCTTGCAGGGTATGGCCTTTCTGGTGACCGATCAGCATGACACGATAATCACCCAGACGGGCGAAACCACAGCGAATGGCACGGTCGTCGCCAATGGCGCGGTCGCCGTGCAATTCGACAAAGTCCTCGAAGATGAGCTTCACATAATCCATCGTCTGCGGCCGATCGCTGTGCCGGGAAACGAGGACGGTTTGCCAGGGCGTCAGGTTGCTGTAGATTTTGCGTTTGAGGTTGACCAACTCGCGGCGAATGCGGCGGATCTCTTCGCTGCTGCCGAGCGGGCCGTTTGCTCCCGCTTCGAGGCGCTCCAGCAGGTCCTCCAGCTCGTATATGTCTGATTCAAAGGGCAAGCGATTGCGCGGAGGCATGGTCCATTCCTCGGCTTTGGACATTCAATCCCCACGTGTGCGGTGGAGTACAGGATAGCGAAGCGGCGTGCGGGAGCCAACTGATCTTGTCTCGTTTGTCCAGACCATGCTATCCCTAGCGGCCACGCTCGGTCCCAAAACCTGGGAGATGGGGATGGCTACCTTCTTTTCATCCAAACCCTTTGCTTGCGTGGCCGCTTGGCTTAAGACGCATCCATTGACGGCCCTGAGTGGCGTGCTGCTTTTGGTGCTGGGGATTTGCTTTTGCCGTCGCCATGATTCGGAATGGGAGCAAGTTTATGTGTCGGCAGCTGCTCATTTATGGAAGGGCGAGGACATGTATCGCAAGGGGGAGGGCTATCTGTATCCTCCTTTCATGGCCTTGACCGCCCTGCCCTTTGTAGTTTTGCCCGCGTCGTTGTCGCGGCTACTCTGGTTTGCGGTCAATGCGGTTTGCCTGATCGCCTTACTTCGCTGGAGTTGGCGCTTGGCCGGAGGCGGACAGTTGGAAGGGAGCGAAAACGGCAAGGGACGTGAGCGCCTGGCAGCTGTGCTCGGTTGTCTTTGTGGCCTTTCGTATCTGGAAAATGGCCTGGCTCACCAGCAAACGGACATTGTGATCGGGGCCATGTTAATAGGCGGCTGTCTGCTTCTGGGGCGCGGTCGGCCCTTGGCGGCGGCCGCCGCATTCGGCACGGCGGCGGCCTGTAAATGTACGGCCCTGTTGTGGGCGCCCTATCTGCTCTGGCGGGGCCGGCCCTTGGCTGCCGTCTGGCTGGTGGTCGTCGCTGTCGGGGCCAACTTGTTGCCCGACCTCGTCCGTCCAGCGCCGGAAGGCCGGTGCTGGTTGGAGGAATACGTCGTCCGTTTTCTCAGACCGTTGACCGCCTCGGACCATTACGTCGGCACCTGGGGCAGCGACGCCGTCTACAATCAATCGCTCACGGGCCTGGGACAGCGCTGGTGTACAACCGAATGGACCTGGACGCCGACCGACTGCACTATCGGGCCGCGCGCCCCTCTGCTGCGCCCGCAAACGCTGCGCCTCTGGGTGTATGGGGGAGAGTTGGGGATAGTGGCCGCGGTCTTGGGAACCTGCGGCCGGCCCTTCCGCCGCCTCCGCGACGAGGTAAATGTGCAAGGCGCCGGCCTCCTCGGATGGCACGCCCTTGAATGCAGCATGGTCTTGCTGCTTATGGTGTTGCTGTCGCCGATGTCCAGCAAGGCCCATTTCGGGACGCTGGTTTTGCCTGGCTTTTGCCTGGCGCGGGCGGCATGGGGACAGGAAACGGCGCGACATGGGGCCTCCCGGACCTTCAAAGGAATGCTGATCGCCGCCGTCGTGCTCGGCTTGCTTTGCAATAAAGATCCCCTCGGCGAGAGACTGTACACGCTCAGTCTGTGGTATGGCGTTGTGACAGGACAGGCGCTGCTGTTGCTGGCAGGATGTCTTTTCGTCTATCGGCGCAAGCAAACGGGCGTCGGCAGGCCCCTGCCCTGCCCTGCCCCGCGCGCCGGCTCGGCGTTTCGGGCTGCCTGAGTGTTTTTCACTCTTTTTTGGGGCTAAAGACTTGAATGGCGCGTAATTTCATAAGGACTTCGTGGAAATCACGCGGCCGGTCTTCTTTCTTCTTGGCCAACATGTGCAAAACTAGCTCAGCAAATTGATCGGTAACGTCTGGATTATAAACCTTCGGTGAGACCGGTTTTTCGGTAAGGTGCTTGGCAAGCAATTCCTGCGACGAGGCGGCCCGGAATGGCGGCCGGCCCGTCACTAATTCGTAACACATGGCGCCGAAACTGTACATATCAGAGCGGCCATCGAGCGGTTGCCCGCGGATCTGCTCGGGTGACATGTAACTGCGCGTCCCGGCCGGTTTTTCCTTGCGTCGGAAGATTTTCGCTAGGCCGGTAGGGATGCGTTGAGCCAGCGCGAAATCGATGATGCGAACGTCGCCGTTGCTGGCGACCAAGATGTTGTCCGCCTTCACGTCACGGTGTACCCAGCCCTTGGCATGCATAAAGGCGAAACCTGTAGCCGCTTGCTTGAGGATGTCGTGGGCTTTTTCGCGCAGAAAATCGAATTCTTTATGCATGATGCGCAGCCTCAGATTGCCAGCGGGAAAATATTCCATCACGATGAAGGGATTATTTTGACTACGATCAACTTTGACGATGCGGATAATGTTGGGATGAGTGAGTTCCTTGCCAACTTCGGCTTCATGAAAGAGAAAATTGCGATGGATGGGATCATGCACTCTCTCCGGCAGCAACAATTTCATGGCGAAGTGCCGGCCGCTGGAAGGCTCGACAACCTCCCAGAGTTGGCTCGTCTGCCCTGTCCACATATGCCGGAGCAGTTTATAACCGCCGATCATCTCTTCCGCCATGTCCACCTCCCGTTCTCCGTTGTCCGGTGTCCGCGAAGGGCTTGTGCAGCTCTTCACGAACACCAGACAACGGACAACTGGCAAAGCTACCAATATTCTTCATAGTGGATGTTGCCTTTGATCTTTTGACTTGGCAAATCAGCTTGGAAACCGCGTTTTTCCAGGATCTCGATGACTCCCGGCGGCTGCGGATAGATACGTGCTCCGGTGACGCGGTCCTTTTCCGGCACGCCGATCATCTTGGGATTGCCGCACAAAAACACGTGCGTGTGTCGGGGATCGAGTGCCTGGCCCAGGCGCTCCTCCAATTGTCCGCTTGTTATGAGGTCTTGAATGTAAACTTTGTGCCCTTTGCTCTCCGCCTCGCGCGTCGTCAGGGGGAGATAGGTGTAGTGGGGATAGCGGCGCATTAGCTCGGTGTGGACGGCGAGATAGCCGAGATCTTTGCGGTAGCGAACGCAGCAAACCGAAAGGATGCGACTGGGATGGCCGCGGCGCAGCAGGTCCCACAACATGTAATTGTGCGGCGCCTCGCCGGTGCCGGTGGCCAGGAAAAGCACGGTGTCTTCGGGCTGGACCGGATCGAGCGTGAAATGGCCGGTGATCTTTTCACCCATGAACAGGCGATCGCCTTCTTGCAACAGAAACAGCCGCGGCGTCAGGGCCGGCGGCATCTGTTTGCCGCTTTCGCGGACAAGGACAATGTAAAATTCTAACCAACCTGTCGCATGGTAATCCAGCAGTCGTCCTTGGTCGTCAAGAATCGGGCAGCTAATGGAGTATGAACGCCGGGCCAGCTTCATCTGATCTGCCGGCGAAAGCTCTTCGTCGGCGCTGCCGGGAATGCGCGGCTCCCAGTAACCCAGGCCCAGAGCGGTGTACTGGCCGGGCTTGTGAGGTTGCAAAGGCTTGTCCGGACGGACGCGCAGGATGAGCAGGTCGCTGTGGACCTTGATTAATCGAGTGACAGTGGCATTGTATTTCTGCCGACGCAGGTCCGCGATCTGTTCGGGTGTCATGCTCGTCTCGATCCGTTAACCGAGGGCGACTGTCGTGGATTTATTATAGGGAACGCGCTTGTTCGCCCGCAGCGCCGGCAAGGGCGCCTCTTCCCGACGCTGCGGGTGAGTGGGAAACGGTTTCTCAACCGATTTTCTTGATCGATTCCTTGACTACCTGCACACATGCAAGCACGTCTTGGACCGGATCTTTGGGATTGGCCTCGTACTCGATGCTGATTAGCCCAGTGAACTTGACTTCGCGCAGGGCCTTGAGGACGCCCGGCACATCGAGAACGCCCTTGCCAAAGATTACGTCGGTGTGCCGCTGGTTATCGTGGTCCTTCAAGTGGATGCCGAAGTTGCGCGGCCCCATAAGGCGGATTTGTTCGGCCGGATCGAGTTTATCGCCCAGCTGAGCAGCACGGATCAGATGGCCGGTGTCCAGGCAGGAACCGATGAGCGGATGGTGGTCCTTGACGGCATGGAGAATCACCTGGGCGGAATACCAGCGATGTTCTTTCTTTCCTTGCGGCCCGTGGGGGTGAATACCGATGGCAATTTTGTACTCCTCACAGAGCTTATCCAGACTGTCGAAGCTGTCCGGATCCGGGTCGGCGCTGAACATCTTGACGCCCAGCGCTTTGCCGAACTCGAAGATCTTGCGGTTGGTGTCGGTGTTTTTGGTGAAGTGCTGCACACCCCAGGCCAGCGGCGTAACCTCGTACTCTTTGCACAGCTTCAACAGGGCGGCGATCTGTGCCGGCGAACTGTTGAGCGGGGCGTGTTTCTGGAACAGTTCGACGTAATGCAAATCGAGGTCTTTCATCCGTTTGAGGGCGGCTTCCAGATCGAACTCGCGGAAGGTGTAGCTCTGAGCGCCGAGTTTGAATCCGCCAAAGGCGTCCCCTTTTTTCTCCTCGGCCCGGAGGAAATTCGACATCGACGATAAGCCAACGGCGGCGACTCCCGCATGAAGAAAGCGGCGACGATCGAACGAAAAGCGATCAGCGATCATGGTAGTGTACTCCTACGAAGAGGAACGGTGTAAGCGTGCGCTGAGATGTTGGGTTATCACGCCGACAGGCAAGCGTCAAGGGAATGCAAATGGGGGGTTAGAGAGCTCCCGCGCAGGGAAACGGCCGGCTGAACTGCAAAAGTTTTAGTCTAGACAAGGACGTTCCGTTTTTCTGGCAGCCCCATGCCGTACAAAGGGCCGCTACTAATCCATGAGAATTAGATTAGCTCCCAGAGAATACCACGTCATTAATGCATCCGCAAATCTTTTTCTCGGCCGCGAATTAGCTTTGCCTGATGCTGCGGAGTGACCGATAAAAAAAGCCCCACGCCGGTTGGGCGCGCCGGCGTGGGGGAAGCAATCGCAAGCTACAGCGTTGGAGCTTACTTTTTGGCGACAAACAGCTGGGCAATTGCATCGTCGTCGAGCTTTTCTTTGCCGGTGTGGGGGTCGATCACCAGCGCGGCGCCGTTGGGCGCGACCCAGACGAGATGGTTGCCGAGCTGAAAGACTTCCCGCAATTTGGGTTGGCGTTCGAGCAGCTTGAAATAAGCATCGCTCTGCGCCTTGACCACCAGAGCGGGCATCTGCGGATCGAAACCTTCATCGATCCAGACGCCGTCGATTTCTAGACAATTGCGGCCGAAAACGGTTCGCACGGCCGTCGGTTCCAGGCGCGTCTGGTTACGCAGATTTTGCATCTGCACCGACAGATCGACGCCCAGCTTGCCGGCCTGCACGGCGCCCAGCGTCCTGGCTTGCAGATATTGGCGAGCGCGATCGTAGGTTTCCTTTTGCTCACGGACTTGCTTGAGCGCCGCTGCCGCCTCTCCTTTGCCGTCGGCGTTGCGCAGGGCCTTCTCGGCTTGTTCGCCTCGATTGCGGGCCAGGTCGCCGGGTTTGGCCTGGTTCCGCTTGGCGAATTCCAGCACGGGCGTATGGAGCGCAGGATCGGCGGGGCCTCGTCCCCCTTTTCGGATATGCCCCGCTACGGGCAAGGGCATGTCCGGCACGATGAGGTAGCTGGTATACGGCGTGGTGATGCCATACTTTTTGGCCAAATTCACTACTTCCTGAACCAGTTCCGGCTTCTCGCCGTTTTCACGAATTTGATCGAGCAAATAGCCGACCTTGCGGCGCGCCCACAGATGCTCGACGAACGCGCGCTCCTCCCCGGTTTTCTCTGGGAAGGTCAACTCGTAGACGAACTCTTTTTCCTCCGTGCCCACCCGTCCTGACAGCTTCACCGCTGCCCTGCCCTGGCCCGAATAGCGGCCCAGGACGAGGAGTTGGCCACCGTGGAACAGGTCCGGCAACTCCGGCGGATAGACTTCGTTGAATTGGATGCCGTGGGTCGTCGTCAGCCGGAGATTGGTCAAGACCGGATTGCTGATTTTGCTGTACAAACTGCTGACTTTGTTCTCGATGTCCTCTGCTGGACGGACGTAAGTGCTGACGGCGCGCGTTTTGTCCGCGAGTTGATCGAGTAGGACGGCGTTGACATCATCGCCCACGCCGAACGTGAAGATGCGGGTGTTCGCCGTGTTTTTGGCCAAGATGTTTTTGAGGATTTTGTTGGTGTTGATCTCGCCAATGGTCGGCTGACCATCGGTGAAAAAGATCACAGTGAACGAACGCCCGGAGTCGGAGCTTCGCAACTCCAGTGCAGAAGTGAGCGCGTCATTGATAGCGGTGCCGCCGGTGGCTTCCAGTCCTTCAACCCATTTCTTGGCTTTGGCAATCTGCTCGGCGTCGGCCGGCAACAGTTTATCTTCGTAGCGGTTGACCGTGGTGGCGAAGTTGACGAGGCCAAAACGATCGTTGGCGCCGAGGTTGTCCAGGCAATATTTCAGCGCATTGCGGGCTTGCTCCATTTTGGTGCCACGCATGCTGCCGGAGGTGTCCAGCACCAAGACCAGATCGCGCGGCACCTGATAACGCTTAGATAGATCGATGCGCGGTGCGATGAGCAAAGCGAAATGGCCCTTGTCACGGTTCGGCGGACGATGCATCAGCGCGGTCAAGCCCACGTCCTTGTCGCCGGTGGCGTAAAAGAGCTGGAAGTCCTTGTCCAGAAGCGCCTGCTTCTGATCGAATGTGACAACGACTTCCTTATCGCTGGTGCGCTGGAGGGAAATGGAGTGCGTAGGGCTGTAAACGTTGGTGACATGATGCTCGCTCTTGATGGTCGCAGTAAGGGAGAACTCTTCGAGCGTACCGGTGAGGTTGCGGTTAGTCTTTAGGGGATAAACATACTCCACCAGATTGCCCTCCTTAGAGGCGACGGAGGTAAAGCGGAGGGCGATTTTTTGATCAGCCTGCGGCGGGATGGGAAAGACGCGCAAACGCAGCAAGTTGTTGCCCAGATATTCGAGCAAGGCGGGGTCTTGCGTTCTGCGGACGATGGAGGTGTAGATGTCGCGGGCCTTGTTGGCTTCGACTAATTCCCCTTTCGTTTCTTTGCCGTTGACCCACATGGAGAAGCGGTTGACGGAAGCGCCCGTGGGCACCGGGAAAACGTAGACGGCCTCCAGATTGCGATTGGTGGGATTGTGGAAGGTTTGTTCGACGTTGGTGACGGCAAATGGATCGTCGAGGGTGATGTGGACTGTGTGGTTGCGCAGGGCCAAGGGCGGCAAGCTCTTGTCTTCGGGGACTAGCAGCCCTTGGGCGTCGGCGATGGCGCTGCTGTATAGCAGCCCGGCCATAACTAAGAGGAAGCGGCGCATAGTAAATCCTTTCCGAAAAAGACACCAGTTTCGGACCCATTTATTAGACGAACTCCGCCGCCGTAAGATTGTTTGACCTAACTGCTGCGCAATACCAAAAGGACGCGAAGGGCGCCGGTGCGAATGGGTCTTCGGCCCTCCAGAAATTGTTTGATTTCTTCGGAGCCGGGAGAGGGCCGAATGGGATTGTAGGTCAAGACAAGAGCGATCGGTTGAGGAGGTTGCCCTTCCGGTTTGCCAGACTCGGGCCGTAGCGCCCCCCCCTGCCCTGCTAAAGCCCGTCCGACCTGACGTGCGGTCGTATCCGAGAGGGGGTGGTGTGGATCGGCGCCCAACGGCTCCGTGGTTTTAGAGGCCGTAGGGGGATCCATACCCAGCAGCGTAGCCAGTTCCTTACGCTGTCCCGCTGTCAGGCGCGTTAGTACCAGATAATCAATCTGCGTTTCGGCGTTTTTTTTGCCCGCAGCACTCTTGCGGTCTTCCATGCCGATTTGCTGGACGAACTGGGTTAGCTCCTCCGGCGTTATGTTCTCGATGTAAAGGCCATAATTCGCCCTCCATCTCAGCTTGATTCGCTCCTGGGCTTGCTTGTCAATGAGGAGGCCGATGTGCAATGTTCGGGCGGCGTTCTGGACGCGGTCAAACGCTTTTGAACCATTCAGACACGGCAATTCCAGATGAAAAGCGTCGTCTTTGCGCAGCTCGTCGATGAGCTTTTTGCGCGAAGGCGGGTGTACGAGGTCGCTGACCTTGACCACCACCGGCAAAAGGTCCGGCACGCGTTCGAGCGAGAACATCTCCGAGCGCTCGGCCAGGACGGTCTCTTCCTTGGGTGGAGACGGCTTTTCCGCAGGGCTTGATTTGGGCTGATTGCGGCGATGCTGGACGACTTTCGGCGGCTCGGCAGGCGCAGAGGGATCGTTCTTTGGCGCCGGACGTTCGCGGGATGCCGTCTGAGTTTCGTCTTCCTTGATGATGGGCGGCCCCAGTTCCTGCGATTGCGGCGTCAAGGGAGGCGGCCCCGATTGCTGTTGCGCTATTTCCGTTTGTGCCGGCTGTTCCAAAGATGCAGCAAAATAAAAGTACGAGGCAACACCGAGAGCGAGGAGGACGGCTGCCGCAGCGGCCCAGGAGACGAGGGGGCCTATCCACACGGTTACCGAGGCGGCCTTGACAATACGACATTGGCCCGCGCTCAGGTTGCGCTCAGCAATGGTACGTAGCACAGGTTCTGTAAAGTCAATCGGCAGAGAGGGGCGGGGTAATTGCCGCAAAGCCCGGGCATCTGCTTTCAATTGCTGGAGCAGTTGCCGGGCCTCCGCAGAGCGGTGCAGCAAGCGGACCACGTACCGGCGCTGGCGGCTGCTCAATTCGCCATCCACGTAGGCCGTCAACAGTCGGCGCTCTCGATCCAGGAGCATGAAGGCCTCACTTCTCCTGCTCACTCTTCTCCAGCAATTCGCGCAATTCCAACCGTGCCCGGTGCAGGCGGCTGCGAATGGTCCCGATGGGCACTTGCAAGATCTCGGCCATCGTCTCGTACTTCTGCCCTTCTATGTCCTTAAGGACCAAAACCGCTCGATGTTCCGGCGACAAGCGAGCCAGGGCTTGGCGGACCCGTGTTTGTTGCTCGGCCTGCTCCAGGGCGTATTCCGGCCGGCTTGCCGCGGAGGAATCGAGCGGCTCCCGAATGTATTCGCCGTTATTTTGTGTTTCCATACGCGCCAGGGTGCGGTGTTTGCGCTTGAAACTAATGGCGGTATTGACGGCGATGCGATACAGCCAAGTGAAAAACTGCGAGTCCCCCTTGAAACCGTCGAGCGATTGATAAGCGTTGAGGAATGCCTCCTGGACCACATCTTGAGCATCCTCAGCGTTTTCGACCAAGCGATAGACACTATGGTAGAGACGCTCCTGATAACGGCGCACCAACACTCCAAAGGCCGCCGTGTTGCCTTGCAGACACTCAGCAATGAGGCGTTGGTCGTCGGCACTCACGGTTCTCTACCGTATTCTTGGACGTGAGCGGCGCTACAGAAGTTCCCCAAACCACGATCAGCGGTCCGCGGTGCCGGCTTGCTCTCGGGGCGCTCACGCAACCCCGCTCGCCGGCGCTGTGGGCTGGTGACGTTATGATGGCACATCTGCATCGACCTGTCAAAGAGGAGCTGATATATAGCTCCCGGCTTGCTGGGAGCGCGTCTCCCGGCAAAGTGGGCGCTAGGGGCCCTCTCGGGAGGATGCAATGATTTTTGGGGAGAAGCTTAGGGAAGGTTTGATTGTGGCTGTCGCGGGGGTGCTTGCCGTCGTTGTGGCCCGACCTTACGCCGGCAGCTGGAACGATGGTAGTCGCTTGGCGACGGTCGAGTCGCTGGTCGATCGACATACCTGGAGCATCGACCATTCGATCTTCGTGCAAGTTCCGCGCGCTGAAGGCTCGGCCACCCCCCTACCCTACTCTTCGCAGGACAGCAATTTACTGGCACATGGTACGCAGGACAAGCTCTTCATCGATGGGCATTATTATTCCGATAAATCACCGCTGCCTGCTGTGGTGATGGCCGGCTGCTATCAGCTCTGGCAAGGGATAACCGGCAAGACGGCCCGTAGTCATCCCGATTGCTTTTGCCGAACTATGACAATCGCTTTCTCTGGGACAGCCTATGTTGGGGCCGTTTGGTGTCTGTACCGTCTGGGGCGGCGGTTGGGTCTGCCGTTCTCCTCGCGGCTGCTCCTGACGGCCAGTTTTGCCCTGGCTACCGTCGCCCTGCCCTATACGCGCCAAGTCAACAATCACATTCTCCTCCTGGCCGTCACTGCGGCATTGGCCCAGGAAGTGGCAGGACTGGGCGAGGAGGCGCGAGCCGGCCGCTGTCCTTGGCGGCGCTTCGCCGTCCTGGGTTTTCTCTCCGGGCTGGGTTACACGATTGATCTGGGAGTCGGCCCGGTGATCTTGTGTTGCACCTTTTTTCTGGTCCTGCGCAATTCGTTTGGCCGCGAGCTGGAGACGAGCGCTCGCCTCCGGCTCGCGGCTAAACGAATTGTTCTTTTCGGATTGGCGGCCATGCCCTGGTTGGTTTTGCATCATGCCCTCAACTACGCCATCGGCGGTTCGTTCAAGCCGGCCAACGCCCATCCCGAGTATTTTCGTTGGCCGGGTTCGCCCTTCACTCCAGAGAACCTGACGGGCAGGTGCATTCATCCCAACATCGGATCATTTCTGCTCTACGCCGCGAGCATGTTGGGAGGCAAACGCGGTTTCCTCGGCCACAATTTGCCCTTGTTTCTGATCCTACCCGCTCTGTTCGTCCTATTGCGGCGTCATCGAGAAAGGCGAGGCGAGGTGTTGTGGGCGCTCGGCTGTTGCGCCGGCACCTGGCTAGTGTACGCCGCTACGTCGAATAATTCATCGGGACAATGTTGCACCATCCGCTGGTTTGTGCCACTGTTGGCCCCGGCTTATTTCGTCCTGGCGTTGCTGTTGCGGCATTACCCCCGTTACCGCCTCGATTTGCTGCTCCTGAGCAGCTGGGGAGGGCTCCTCGTCGTGTTGATGCGCGAAGGGCCGTGGAGGGGCGGCATGGTCCCTTTGTTCTGGCCGATTCAAGCGACCGCCCTGGGCAGTTGGGGCTTATGCTCTTACCTGCGCCGCCGCGCTCTTGTGACGGCTACGCAACATCCGTATACTAAGAATTCGGATTGTCCTTTGCCACAGGAAGAGCGGCCCTGGTTATGGATAACAGCACCATCGTCATTCGAGGCGCCCGCGAACACAACCTCCGCAACATCAACCTCGACCTGCCGCGCAATCGACTCATCGTCTTCACCGGGGTGAGCGGCTCTGGTAAAAGCTCCTTGGCTTTCGATACGCTTTATGCGGAAGGGCAACGACGTTACGTCGAGTCGCTGTCCAGCTACGCTCGCCAATTCCTGGGACAACTGCAAAAGCCGGACGTCGATTATCTGGCCGGCCTGTCGCCAGCCATCAGCATTCAACAAAAAGCGGCGGGGCGCAATCCGCGCTCGACCGTCGGCACCATCACAGAAATTTACGATTATCTCCGCGTTCTTTATGCGCGCATCGGTCAGGGGCACTGCCCGGAATGCGGTCGGCCCATCACGGCCCAGACGCGCGAGCAAATCTTGTCGCGCATTCTTGCCCTGCCCGAAGGCGCGCGCTTCCTCGTCCTGGCGCCGGTAGTACGCGGCCAAAAGGGCGAATACAAGGACCTATTCGCCGACATGCTCCGGCGTGGCTTTGTCCGCGCCCGTGTCGATGGCCAGATCGTCCGTCTTAGCGACGATCTGAAGCTCGACCGCCGTATCAAGCACAACATCGAGATTGTCATCGATCGCCTGAAAAACGATGCGGGGGTACGTCCACGCTTGGCCGAAGCTGTCGAGCAAGCGCTGGCGCTGGCGGAAGGATCGCTCATCGTCTCGGTGGAGGCTGGCGAACGGGATCGCGTCAGCGCCTCGAGGGCTTCTTCTGAGGGCGCGGATGCGACCCCACTCGCCGACGGAGGCGAAGACATTCTCTTCTCCGCCCACTATGCTTGCACGCATTGCAATCGCAGTTATGAACCGCCCAGCCCGCAATTATTCAGCTTTAACAGCCCACACGGCATGTGTCCCGAATGCGACGGCCTGGGCACGTGCTTCACCTTCGATCCAGAGTTGCTCATTCCGGATCCGTCGCTCAGTTTTTACGAGGGGGCGATCCCGCTCGTGGGCAAGATGCGCGGCATGGGCCGGTGGCGGCGACACATTTACGAAGGAGTGGCCCAATCGCTGGGCATCGATTTGAAGACCCCCTGGCAGCGCCTGCCGCGCGAACACCAAGAATTGCTGCTGTACGGCAGCGGCGACAAGCACATCACCTACGAATGGAAGCAGCGCGGCGGCGGCGTCTGGAAACATGGCGGCAAGTGGGAAGGCATCATCCCGCAACTGCTTAGCAGCTTCAAGAAGACCGCCGCGGGGCCGCGACGTTGGCAGCTGGAAAAATACATGCGGGTCGTTCGCTGTACTGCTTGTCAAGGACAGCGGCTCAACGCCCAGGCGCGGGCCGTGCGCGTCGGCGGCAAAACGGTGGTCGAGGTCTGCGCTTGGCCGATCAGCGACCTGGCGGCCTGGCTCGATCCAGAGACCGGCCCTCTCGAAAGGGGCCTGACCCCCTTGCAGCGTACCATTGCCGCCGAAGTGCTCAAGGAGCTGCGCGGCCGGGTCGGTTTTCTCCTCAATGTCGGTTTGCACTATCTCACACTCGATCGGGCCGCCCCTACGCTGTCCGGCGGCGAAGCACAACGAATTCGTCTAGCCGGACAGATCGGCTGCGGTTTGGTCGGCGTGCTCTACATCCTCGATGAGCCGAGCATCGGCTTACACCCGCGCGACAACGAACGGCTGCTGAATAGCCTGCTGCGACTGCGTGACATGGGCAACACCGTGGTCGTGGTCGAACATGATGAGGAAACGATGCGGGCGGCGGACTACCTTGTCGATTTCGGCCCAGGCCCCGGCGTGCGCGGCGGCGAGGTCGTGGCGTCCGGCACCTATGCCGACATCGTCGCCAACCCCGCCAGCCTCACTGGACAATATCTCTCTGGCGCTAAGCAAATCGCTATCCCGCCGCAGCGCCGGCCGCGCACGGACAAGTGTTTACGCATCGTCGGCGCGCGGCATCACAATCTAAAAAACATCACGGTCGAGGTGCCGCTCGGTCTGTTCGTGTGTGTCACCGGCGTCAGTGGTTCGGGCAAAAGCTCGCTTATCAATGACATCCTTAAGCAAGGCTTATGGCAGCGCTACCAACCTGCCGCCCAAGCAAGGGATGCAGAAGAAGACGAGGACGGGCTTAACGGCAAAACGGTCCCGGTCGGCGAGCACGACTACATCACGGGCGCCGAGCACATCGATAAAGTCATCGACATCGACCAGACGCCGATTGGACGGACCCCGCGGTCCAATCCGGCGACGTATATCAAAGTGTTCGACGAGATCCGCGCCCTGTTCGCCGAGTTGCCCGAAGCGAAAGTGCGCGGCTATCCGCCGGGACGCTTCAGCTTTAACAAGCCGGGCGGTCGTTGTGAAGCCTGCGAAGGCAACGGCTCGAACCGATTGGAGATGGATTTTCTCGCCGATGTATGGGTGACTTGTCCCGTCTGCGAAGGCCGACGCTTCAACCGTGAAACGCTGCAAGTGCGCTTTAAGGGCAAAACGATCCACGAGGTTCTGGAGATGGACGTGCAGGAAGCCCTCGCACATTTCCAGAACGTGCCGAAAATTCGCGGCATGTTGCAAACCCTGCACGATGTCGGGCTTGATTACATCAAGCTCGGTCAGCCGGCGCCGACGCTGTCCGGCGGCGAGGCCCAGCGCATTAAACTGGCCCGTGAACTGTGCCGCCGTGCCACAGGGCGCACGCTCTATATTCTTGATGAACCGACTACCGGCTTGCACTTCGACGACATTCAGAAATTGCTGCACGTGCTGCACGGCTTCGTCGATGCCGGCAACACCGTCGTCGTCATTGAACATAACCTGGACGTAATTAAGACGGCGGATTGGATCATCGATCTTGGCCCGGAGGGCGGCAGCGGCGGCGGTGAGATCGTCGTCACCGGAACGCCGGAGCAAGTTGCCCAATGGGACGCTTCGTATACGGGGCAAGCCCTGCGTTCCGTCCTCGCGCCGCGTTCGGTAAAGACCAACGGTCGGCGTCCACCGGCCGGCAGAGACCGCATTCATCAGCGTCAGCCGGCTATCCGCCGCCTGACGGTGCAAGGCGCCCAACAGCACAATCTCCGCAACCTGACGGTTGAGCTGCCCCGCGAAAAAATGACGGTTTGCTGCGGGCCAAGCGGATCGGGCAAAAGCTCGCTGGCCCTGGACACCATCTACGCTGAGGGACAGCGGCGCTACATCGAATCGCTGTCAGCCTATGCCCGGCAGTTCCTCGGCCAGATGCAGAAACCCAAGGTCGAACACGTCAGCGGCTTGTCGCCGGCCATTAGCATCGAGCAAAAGACCACCAGCAAAAGCCCGCGTTCCACCGTCGGCACCGTCACCGAAGTTTACGATTACCTGCGCATCCTCTACGCTCGCCTGGGACAACCCTACTGTCCGGCTTGCCAGGTCCCCATCGGCACGCAAACCGCTGATGAAATCATCGAACGCATTCTGTCTCTGCCGGAAGGCAGCAAATTGTACTTGATGGCGCCGCTGGAGCGGCGCGGTCAAGAGAAATATGAGGCCCTCTTCGAGGAGGTCCGCCGCAACGGCTTTGTGCGGATGCGCGTGGATGGCCGGTCGTACAACGTCGAAGAACCGCCGAGTATCGATCACCGCCGCAAGCACCGAGTCGAAGTGATCGTCGATCGCGTCGTGGTACGGAACAATCAACGGACACGCATCGCCGATGCAGTGGAAGCGTGTCTCGATCTGGGCCGCGGTGTGATGCATGTCGCCCATGTCGAGGACGGCAAACCGGAGCCGGACTGGCGCGTCGAGCGCTACAGCCAGCATTTCGCTTGCGATCGTTGCGGCCGCAGCTTCGAGCCGTTGAATCCCCATCATTTTTCCTTCAACAGCCCGTTGGGTTGGTGTCCGTCTTGTGAAGGTTTGGGGACCCAGCAAGGCGCCTCCCCTGCCCTGCTCATCCGTGATGCCCGTCGCTCGCTGCGCGACGGTGCCCTTGCCGCCTGGCCCGATCTGAAGGAAAACCCTACCTTTCTCCGTTTCGCCGAGGCATTGGCCCGACACGAAGGCTTCTCGCTGGATACGCCGTTCGAGGAGTTGACTGCGCCGCAACAACACGCCATCTTGCACGGCACCGGCGATGCATGGATTGACTTGGATTTACCGGCGAGCGGGGAGCGTCAGCCCCTTGATAAAGAGGAGCATTCGGGGGCTGACATTCCCCGCTCGCCGGGTGTGCGTTTCCAGTACAAGGGGCTGTTCCCGGCCATTGACGAAGCAGCGCGGGTCAGTCCTGCTTATCGGCAACGACTCGATCATCTGGTCAGCGAGGTAGCTTGCTCAGCGTGCCACGGCTCGCGCTTGCGCGAAGATGCAGCCGCCTGCCGTTTGGCCTTCGGCGCCGACCGCCCTGCCCTGACGCTGGGCGAACTGTGCGCCCTGCCCCTGGGCGAGACACTGGCCCTCTTCCAAAAGATGCAACTGACAACGGCACAGCAGCAAATAGCCGGCGAGTTGCTCCGCGAGGTGCGCAATCGCCTGCAATTCCTCGTCGATGTCGGCCTGGACTACCTGACGCTGTCGCGGCCGGCCCCGACTTTGTCCGGAGGCGAATCGCAGCGCATCCGTTTGGCCAGTCAGATTGGCAGTGGGTTGACCGGCGTATTGTATGTCCTCGATGAGCCGACCATCGGTTTGCATCCGCGCGACAATCGCCGGCTGCTTGCCGCGCTGCATCATCTGCGCAACCTCGGCAATACGCTCATCCTTGTCGAACATGACCGTGAGGTCATCGCCTCCGCTGATTATCTGCTCGATTTCGGGCCTGGTGCGGGCGACCGCGGCGGCGCCATCACGGCCCGCGGCAGTGTTAAACAAGTGCTGCGCAGCAAGGCATCCCTTACCGGACAATATCTCTCCGGAAAGAAGTCCATTCCTGTGCCGAGCAATCGTCGGTTGAGTGGGCGGGGTAAGCCGGCTGCTCCGGGGGGCGTCCGTCTGCTCACCATCAAAGGCGCGCGACAGAACAATCTGCAAAACATCGATGTCGCCTTCCCCTTAGGGGCGTTCATCGCCGTCACCGGCGTCAGCGGCAGCGGCAAAAGCTCGCTGGTCAATGAGGTGCTGTACCTAACCTTGGCCCGCCGTCTGCACCGTGCGCGTACGCCGGCGACGGCCCACGACGACATTCTCGGCCTGGAACAGATCGACAAGGTCATCAATGTCGATCAAAACCCGATCGGCAACACGCCCTCGTCGAACCCGGCCACCTATACCGGCGTTTTCGACCTGATTCGCCAGCTGTTCGCCCAGCTGCCGGAGGCGAAAGTGCGCGGCTATCGGCCACAGCGTTTCAGCTTCAACAAGCCGGGCGGCCGCTGCGAAGCCTGTGAAGGCAACGGCCAAAAGAAAATCGAGATGCACTTTCTCCCCGATGTATGGGTCGAATGCGACGTTTGTCACGGCCAGCGCTACAATCCAGAGACTTTAGCGGTACGTTATAAGGGCCATTCTATCGCGGACGTGCTGGCGATGCGTGTCCATGAGGCCCTCGATCTGTTCGGCAACCTGCCCAAGATCCGTCGCGTCCTGCAAACCCTGGCTGATGTCGGTCTCGATTATCTGGCGCTGGGGCAAGCCGCGCCGACGCTGTCGGGCGGCGAGGCCCAGCGCGTTAAGCTGGCAGCCGAATTGGCCCGGCCCAGCACCGGACGCACCCTGTACATTCTCGACGAACCAACCACGGGTCTGCACTTCGACGATATCCACAAATTGCTGGAAGTGCTGAACCGCCTGGTCGATCTGGGCAACACTGTGATTGTCGTCGAGCACAATCTAGACGTAATCAAGACGGCCGATTGGATCATCGACCTCGGCCCGGAGGCCGGTCCTGTAGGCGGTCGCATCGTCGTCGAAGGCACGCCGGAGGAGGTGGCCCAGGCCGCCGCTATCAGCCACACGGGTGCAGCCTTGGCCCCGGTGCTCAAGGCCGGACCTTACGTCGAACGGCCACGCTACGATCCGAACGCCGTCGAGACGCCGCGCGCCGGGGACATGGAACTGGAAGCGGTTGGCAAGGATGCGGCCATGCCGTGGGAGACCGATGGCCGCCGTTGGCACACCGTTGAGCGCGTCACCAACGAGGGCAAGCCCTGCCGCTGGGAGGGACACATCCTCGATTGGCTCGACGAGCGCATCCACGAGTTGGGCGAGTTCAGTGATACGGATTGGGGCCAGCGTTCCATCGTCGAAATTGCCGCGCCGGTGCGGACGCAAGGTTGGTTCCTGCACGCCATGACGGGGCAAGAATGGCTGCTGCGGCTGGTCTTCCGCGTCGAGAAAAATCGCTTTAAGGACGCCGACCTGGTGCGCCGGCTTGGCATCCGGCCACTCAACGAGACGCCGGGGCTAGAGGTATACGGCAGCGACGAGCGCGTCTGGACCACTGCTCACAAAGGCCCGTGGCAATCGGTGACGGTGTTGGTGCATCGCCTCAGCGAAATCGATACGCCGGCCTTTCGCAAATTTCTTGCCGAAGCAGCGGCGTCGTTCCACAACAATCTCAAGCGTCTGCGCACCAAGCCCGAAGACGTGATGCCGTGGAAAATCAACGGCGAGCGCTGGCACTTGGGCGACAAAGGTTTTTCCCCCGGCAAGAAAGTGTGCTGGGAACGCTCGTTGTTGACGCGCTTGCTGCAACTGGTGCGCGAAGTCGAACCCGGAGTGCAGGTGCGTTGGGACGCGCGCGACGCCATCATGCTGCGCGTGCCGGGCGTCAGCCGGGCCTGGGCGCAGTGGCGCACCAAAAAGGCGGTTGCTCTGGAGTGCCATTTTCTAGGGAAAAAGGGGCAATTTAATCTTAGTCAGATCGAAGACCTCGGCATCGCGCCCAACATCGGTACACAACGCAAAGACGGCGATGTGTTATCATTACACTTCCAAAAAATCGACCCGGAGCAGGCGAAGCGCTTGAAGGACTTGCTGGCCGAGCATTTGCGCGGCTTCCGCGAAACTTTTGGCAAGCGTGGTGAATAAACAATCCTGGGATGTGTTTCGGGATGTAGGCGAGCGGGATTGCGTCAGCGCCCCGAGGGCGAGCGAGGTTGTGTAAGCGCCCGGATGCTTTGAATCAGGGGCTGAATACCTCCCGTTCACTCTTTTCGTGTCAATTCACGGCGCAGCAGCGCGTTGAACGTTAACAATCCAGCTTCTTCCCAAGCATGTTCGATCTCTTCCTTGAGTTGACGATTGGCTGTTTGCAATTCTCTCCAGCGGACCGCATCGGAATGCGATGGATCGATAGGAAAACGATCGTGGGTATCAACGCTGAAAATACAGCCGACCTCATCCTGTTCCACAATTTGCAACTTACAATGCGGATGCACCGCGCTTCCCAGGCGTAAGGCGTAGCCACGCAAACCGCCATCGCGCCCCCGCAACGGTTGACACACGGGAGGGACCAGCACCGATTCGAGGGGCACGGCGGCGTCGAGGAAGAAGAAGCTGTTTTTCGGGGGCGGAATGGCGTCCGGGCCTTGAGGATACGCCCGCTCCAGAAAGATACGGCAAGCGCGCCCCAGCAGTGCAGTTGTCAACCCTTTCATGGCCAACCAGCCTTGTCAGACCCCACAGAAAAAGAGAGACAAATGGGGCAACGTGAGAGATAATTTGTATAGTGTTTCACCGGCGATGGCATCTGTCAACCCTCGTGAGGTGGGGAGCATGGCCCAGCGTCATACTCTCTTGGTCGTCGATGACGAAGCCGATGTCGTGCAGAGCTTGCAGGATCTGCTTCGCCGGGAATACCACGTCCTGGGCGCTACCCGTGCGCGAGACGGATTGCGCCTGCTGCACGAGCAGCCAGTCCACGTCGTCATGACCGATCAGCGCATGCCGGAGATCAGCGGCGTCGATTTTCTCCGCAGCGTCCGCCGTGATCGGCCCGAGGCCATTCGCTTGCTCTTTACCGGCTACGCCGACATCAAGGCCGTCATCGATGCGATCAACGAAGGCCATGTCTATCGCTACATCACCAAACCTTGGGATCCGGACGAATTGCTGATGATCTTGCGCCAGGCCGGCGAACAGTACGACCTGTTGCAAGAGCGTCAGCGCTTACTCGACGATCTGCGCCGCAAGAACGAGGAGCTGGAACAAGCCAACGCCGAGTTGCAGCAAGCCAATGTTTTGAAAGAAGGGTTCATCAACGTCGCCAGTCATGAATTGCGGACGCCGTTGACTATCCTGCTAGCCCTGCCGGAACTGGCCCTGCGGATGAAAAACCCGGACCCGATGACGGCGGATTGTTTGCGGCGCATCCAGGAGGCGGGGACGCGCCTGCATCGTTTGGTGGAGCAAATGCTGCACATGCTGCGTGCGGGCCGTTTCGAGAGACCCCTCGATCGTCGGCCGACGGATTGCACCGCCCTGGTCCGCGAGGCCGTCGAAGGCGTTCGTCTCTTTATCGAGCAGCGGCGGCAACGGCTTGTCGTCGATCTGGCCCCGGACCTCGGCGTCATCAACGTGGAAGCAGGGAAAATCCGCATCTGTCTTGATCATCTGCTCATTAACGCCATCAAGTTCACAGCCGACGGCGGGACCATCGAAGTGCGCGGCTGGCGCGAGGGCGCTACGGTGCGTTTGCAAGTCCGCGATAACGGCATCGGCATCGCCGCCGAGCAGCTGCCGCACCTCTTCGAGCCTTTTTTCACCGAGATGGACGTATCGCGGCACAGTTCGGGACAATTCGAGTTCGGCCGCCGCGGGCTGGGTCTGGGACTCAGCGTGGTCCGTGCGTTCGTGGCCATGCATGACGGCGCAGTGGATGTGGCCAGCGCCCCCGGCCAGGGATCGACGTTCACGATGACCCTACCGCATTCTGCCGACGCCTCGGATGGAGCGCTCATAATGGATAGCGGCAGTAGGAGAACACCATGACCAGCCTTTCCGAAAGTTATCTGTTGCATTTGCTGATGGAAAATGTGCCGGATTCCATCTATTTCAAGGACCTGCAAAGCCGTTTTATCCGCATCAATCGCGGCCTGGCCAAGCGTTTTGGTCTCTCTGATCCTGCGGAGGCCGTCGGCAAGACCGATTTTGATTTCTTCAGTGAAGAGCACGCCCGGCAGGCTTATCTGGACGAACAGGAAGTGATCCGCACCGGCCAACCGTTGGTGGCGCGCGAAGAAACAGAATACTGGCCGGACGGCCGCGTTACCTGGGTCTCGACGACGAAATTGCCGCTGCGCGACCGCCACGGCGCCATCATCGGCACCTGCGGCATCTCACACGACATTACCCATCGCAAGCAAACCGAGAAGTCACTGCTCGATTCGGAAGCCCTGTATCATTCCCTCGTCGAAGCGCTGCCTGTCTGTCTGTTCCGCAAAGATCGCCACGGCCGATTCACCTTCGCCAATGGTCCTTTCCTGGCCGAGTTGAACTTGTGCCTTGCCGAGTTGATTGGCAAGACCGATCGGGACATTTACCCTGCCGAGTTGGCCGAAAAGTACATGCGCGATGATCGCCGCGTTATCGAAACCGGACAAGTGTTCGAGACCGTCGAGGAACACATCGGGCCGGACGGCGGCCGGCGCTGGGTGAGCGTTTTGAAAGTCCCCTTGCGCGACTCTAACCAAGAAGTAATCGGCATGCAGGGCATCTTCTGGGACGTGACGCCGCGCATGCGCGCGGAGGAAGAACTGCGACAAGCCAAGCGCCGCGCCGAAGAGGACCAAAAGCGCACCCGCCTCATCGTGGACAGCGCCTACGATGCCTACGTCGCTATGGATGCCAGCGGCTTTATTATTGACTGGAATCGTCAAGCGGAGTTGACCTTCGGTTGGCCGCGCGAGCAGGCCGTTGGCCGTTTGCTGCACGAGCTGATTATCCCCCCCTCCCACCGGGCGGCGCACGTGGCCGGGATGCGCCGCTTTCTGGAAACCGGCAAGGGACAGCTGCTCCATCGCCGCGTCGAAGTTCCCGCCTTGCGCCGTGACGGCGGCGAGTTTCCTGTCGAAATGACGATTTCTCCGATCCGTTATAGTAATGAATGGATCTTCAGCGCCTTCCTCCACGACATCACCGAGCGCAAGCAGGCCGAGGCCGAGTTGCGCCAGGCGCGCGACGCCGCCGAAGCAGCCAGCCGCGCCAAGAGCGAGTTCCTGGCCAACATGAGCCACGAGATTCGCACCCCCATGAACGCCATCATTGGCCTGACGGAACTGCTCCTCGATACGCCCCTCAACGCCGAACAGCGCGATTACTTGGAGACCATCAAAAAGTCCGCCGACGCCCTGCTCTCGGTCATCAACGACATCCTCGATTTCTCCAAAATCGAAGCCGGCAAGCTGGAGCTGGAATACTCGCCCTTCGACCTCCGCGATACGCTCGGCGACATGCTCAACACGCTTGCCCTCCGCGCCCATCAAAAGGGATTGGAGTTGGCCTGCCACATCGCTCCCGAAGTCCCCGAAACCGTGATTGGCGATCCGGTACGGCTGCGGCAGGTGCTCCTCAACCTGGTCGGCAATGCCATCAAGTTCACCGATCGCGGCGAGGTGGTCGTGGATGTGCAAATGTTGGAGACGCAACGCGCTGAAAGCGGAAGCGACGCAAAGGAGTGTACTCTGCATTTTCAGGTGCGCGATACGGGCATCGGCATTCCTGCGGACAAGCAAGCGCTGATTTTCGAGGCGTTTGTACAGGCAGACAGTTCGACGACGCGGCGTTTCGGCGGTACGGGATTGGGACTGGCCATCTCGTCACGGCTGGTCAAGCGGATGGGCGGCCGCATTTGGGTTGAGAGCGAGTTAGGCAAAGGCAGCACTTTCCATTTCACCGCCCATTTCACCCTGCCGAGGGAGGCATTAGAGCGGCCTTTGCGGCAGGGACCGGGCCGGCTGCACGGCTTGTCTGTATTGGTCGTGGACGATAACGCTACCAATCGCTTCATCCTCGCGGAAACGCTGGCTCAGTGGCAAATGCGGCCTATCACGGTCGAGAGCGCCGCCGCGGCATTGCAAGTGCTGGAGACAGCCCAGCAAGCCGGCGAACCATTCTCTTTGGTATTACTCGACGCCCAGATGCCGGAGGTAGACGGCTTCATGCTGGCCGAGCGCATCCGCGAGCACCCCGACCTGACTGGGGCCACGATCATGATGTTGTCCTCGGCCTGTCAGCCGCTTGAGGCACGCCGTTGTCAGGAACTAGGGTTGGCCGCCTATCTGACTAAGCCGATCAAGCAAACGGAGTTGTACCGTGCCATCCTGGCCGCGCTGGGCAGTCCGGAGACGCAACCGCAGACCCCGCCTTCGCCGATTTCGCGGATCGGACGAACACTCCGTGTGCTGTTGGCCGAGGACAACCTTGTTAATCAGAAACTGACAGTGCGCTTGCTGGAAAAACAAGGCCATACCATCGTGGTTGCCGCCAATGGACGGGAGGCGGTCGAGGCGGTGCAGCGACAGCCGTTCGATCTGGTGCTCATGGACGTGCAGATGCCGGAGATGGATGGCTTCGAGGCCACCGCCGCTATCCGCCAGCTCGAACGCGGCACGGGCCGTCATCTGCCCATCCTCGCTATGACGGCCTATGCCATGAAAGGCGACCGCGAACGCTGCCTAGCCTCCGGCATGGACGATTACATCAGCAAGCCCATCCAGCCGCGCGAACTGTGGGAGAAGATCGACAAACTTGTAGCACCAAACCACAACAACGGCGAAGAACAAACACCCGCCGACGTTCTCGATCGCGCGGAGATTCGGGAGCGCGTCGGCGGCGACACGAAGTTGCTGCGTGAATTGATCGACGTCTTTTTCGCCGATTGTCCGCGGATGTGGCAGGATGTCCGCGCTGCGCTCACACAGGGCGACGCCCCTCGATTGAACCGAGCGGCCCACACTCTCAAAGGCGCCGTCGGTATCTTCGGCGCCAAGGCCGCCCACGAGGCGGCCGAACGAATCGAGCAGCTGGCCGGCAAAGGCGATCTTACGCAAGCCGCCGAGGCCGCTGCTCAGCTGGAGGCGGAACTGGAGCGTCTCAAACCGGCCTTACAATCATTGGACGCAGAACTGGCTTAGGTCCCCAAAACCCTTCTTTTCACTTGCGCCGGTCGACGCGATGCGCTCTTGAACCCTATACCGTAGTACACAGTGACAATTCCTGGAAGGAGGTGATGCCTGTGCCGCCGCTGCGCATCGGCCAACTGGCCCGTCTGGCAAAGGTAAGCGTACAAACGCTGCGCTTCTACGAGCGGAAGGGATTGCTGCCCAAGCCGCCGCGGGGAGCGTCCGGATACCGCGAATACGCTGCCGACGCCATCGGCATGGTGAAATTCATCAAGCGTGCCCAAGAACTGGGCTTTTCCCTGCGGGAGATCAAAGAGTTGTTGGCCTTGCGCAAAGTGCCGCGGGCCACCTGTGGCGACGTAGTCGTCGTGGCCCAGCGGAAAATCGAGGAAATGGAGCAGAAAATCAGCGACCTGCGGGCCATGCAAACGGCCCTGAGCCAATTGCTCGCCGATTGCAAAGGCCAGGCCCCCATCACGCAATGCCCCATCATCGAAGCTTTAGCTGGTGCAAGCGAAAGCGATTCGCCGTCGCAAAAAACCCAAAATTGCTCTTGAACCCGATACCAAGGTATAGGCCGATAATGCCTCGAAGTAGGAGTTGCCCGACATCCTTTTCACATGGGAGGAAACCAATGGCGACCGTTGCCAATCCGACACCCGTGACGGAACTCTGTCCTGCTTGCTCAAGCAAGGGGAGGAAAGTTGCGCCGCTCACGGTTCGTGCTCTGGTCAAGCCGGAGTTGACGGGCCGAGTACGCGACGAAACGTATCGTTTTTGTGAATCGCCTGCCTGCGACGTGGTCTATTTCAGCGAGCAACATCCAGAGCAGCGTTTTTATCGCGCCGACCTCCGCGTTCGCGTGGGCCAGAAAGAAACCACGCCGCCGATCCAAGTGTGCTATTGCTTCGACTGGACCACCGACGACATCGAGCGTGAGCTGCGCCTGACCGGCGACACGACCATCCCTGAACGCATCAAACGGATGGTGCAGCAAGGCTACTGTCACTGCGAGACGATGAACCCGCAAGGCAGCTGCTGTTTGGGCAACGTCAACAAGGCGGTCAAGGAGGTCCGGGCCAAGCTCGCCGCCTTGCCCGCCCCCACCCTGCCCTCCCCCAATTTGGGGGAGGGCAGGGTGGGGGCTGCCCCAGCCACGAGAAAGCCAATGAAGGAGAAGGGGGCATTGTTGGCGACTCTCGGCGCTGTTTTCACTGCTCTTTTGGGAACGGCCTGCTGCTGGCTGCCGTTGCTCCTGATCACCTTCGGCTTCTCCGCCGTTGGGATTGGCAGCTTCTTCGAGCAATATCGGCCGTATTTCCTCACCGCCACCTTCACCCTGCTGGCGGTCGCCTGGTATTTCACCTACCGTTCGGCCATTTGGAGAGTTTGGGCACGTCTACAGGGCAAGCCAGCTCCGGCATCCGCTGTCGAAGCCTGCTGCGCCACCGAAGCTACTTCCGCCCCGGCTCATTCTTGTTGTGCGACCGAACCGGAACCGAAACCGGCCGCAGTCCATTGCTGCTGCGGGATCGAAGCAGAGCCGGAAGCGGAGGATTGCTGCGCCCCTCCAGCGAAGACCGTCGCCGGCCAACCCGCCCGCCGACGCTTCACGATGCGGCAGTTCAACCAGGTGATGCTGTGGATGGCCACGGTCATGATCGTGCTGTTCGCTCTGTTCCCGCAGTGCATCGGCTTGCTCCTGGGGGGCGGCGGCAATTCGACCGCGGCCGTCAACCCGAACGCCCAGCAGGTCGTCCTGGAACTCCAGGGCATGACCTGCGAAGGTTGTGCCGCCACCGTGCAGCAAGCGCTTCGCCAAGTGCCCGGGGTAAGCCAAGTGCAGGTGAACTATGACCGTGCCGAGGCCGTGCTCTACTTCGATCCCTGCTGTGCCGTTCAACCCGAAGCGCTGATCGATGCGGTTGGGAAGGCCGGCTACACCGCTCAGCTGAAGAAGTAATCCTAGCGTTGGCCCCCCGGCTGGGGTTGGCCGAAGGAACGGCCAGGCGAACGGGGGCAATGACACGAAAGGAGTTTACTCATGTACATTCGACCGACGATGGGCGCCGCCACCTTGCTGGGGCTGTCTCTGGCGTGGTGCGGCTGCTGTACTTCGTTCTTCGGTAGCCATCTGCACGCTCAGGCTGTCGCCCGCGCCAGCCGGTGCTATCTTCTCGGCATCGAGGGCATGTCCTGTGAGCACTGCACGGGACATGTGAAGAAGGCCCTGCTGGAAGTTCCGGGCGTGGCCGATGCCAAGGTGAGCTATGCCAAGGCCGAGGCGGAAGTCTGCATCAAGCCGGGCTTCGCCGTGATCGGCCAGACGCTGGTGCAAGCAGTGCAGAAGGCCGGTTACCGGGCCAAGGTCAAGTGGCAGTCTCAGGATTGACCCCGCTTCACGTGGGGTGTCCCTCCCAACAGGGCGAGACGGAGTTTTGCGACCAAGAATAGCCAACATCGTCTCGCCCCGCGTGTCGTTGACCCAGCGCGTCTTTGCAATGGAGCAGAACATGCTTGTGAGGCCGCTTACAGACAACAGCCGGGAAATTCTGGGAAAACGAAGGCACGTGCTTATCGGCATCAGCCCGTTCAACAGCTACTTTTCGGAGGCGAGACTGCGGGAACTGGCGTCTTGGGGACGGAAGAACTTCGAGGCAATGCACTTGTTCATCCCCGATGTGCCGACGACCTACACCCTGTTGGCGTTGGGCTATCCCCCCAAGGAAGCGAGCTGGAAGGCCAAGCGCCAGGTGCGCTACGTGATTAACAAGACCGAGCGCGCCCTCGAAGCCGTGGGCATCTCCGGGGCGAAGGCCAAGGAGGTCCTTCTCACCTGGGAGAAGCTGGAAGCCAATGCTCGCTACCAGACGCTGCTGGAGGAAGCGGCCAAGGTTTACGAACAGGATGTGGACTTTCGCAAGGACTGCCAGGACGCCGCCTGGTGGGTGCTGGAGAAGCGCTTGGGCGATCCAACGGCACGATCGACTGTCGATCTGGATTTGGCGGCCAAGTATTTGCTGAGCGAAATGCCCCTGTTCGTGGATACTCCAGGCGTCCTCGAAAAGGAGTCGTCGCTCTTTGCGTATCATCAATGTCCACAATTGTTGGAACGACTGTACCGGGGTGGTTATCGCCTTCGGGTCGCGGACAACCAAGGATTTGTACTCATGGCCTGCCGGGAGAACATCGAAGTGGAACAAGGCATGTTCATTTGACAGACAGACGGGGTTCAGGCAGCGAAGAGGTTTTCTCATGACGTTTCCGCAACCGTTCCGTGGCAAGATTTACGACGACATCACCCAGGCCATCGGTCACACGCCTCTGGTGAGGCTGCGTCGCGTGGTCGGCGACAGCAAGGCCGTCGTCGCCGCCAAGCTGGAGTGCCTCAATCCCCTGTGGTCGGTCAAGGACCGCATTGGCGTCTCCATGATCGAGGCGGCCGAGCGCGAAGGGCGCATCAACCGGGACACAGTCATCGTCGAACCGACCAGCGGCAACACCGGCATCGGCCTGGCCTTCACCTGCGCGGCCAAGGGTTACAAGCTCATCGTCACCATGCCGGAGACGATGAGCCTGGAGCGCCGCCGTCTCCTCAAAGCGTTCGGAGTTGAAGTCATCCTTACGCCTGGCGACAAGAGCATGGCAGGCGCCATCGCCCAGGCCGAAGAGATCGTCGCCACGACTCCCAATAGCTTCATGCCCCAGCAGTTCAAGAACCCGGCCAACGCCGAAATCCATCGCCGCACTACCGCTGAAGAGATCTGGAACGACACCGGCGGTCAGGCGGACATCCTTGTGTCAGGCGTCGGCACGGGCGGCACCATCACCGGCGTCGGCGAGGTCATCAAGAAACGTAAGCCGAGCTTCCGATGCATCGCGGTGGAGCCGGCATCCAGTGCGGTCATCACACAGCGGAAGAAAGGAGAAGAACTTAAGCCAGGCAAACACAAGCTCCAAGGTCTCGGCGCGGGCTTTATCCCCGACATTCTCAACCTCGATGTCATTGATGAGGTCATCCAGGTCCGTGACGAGGATGCCTTTACGATGGCGCGGCGTATGGCCCGCGAAGAGGGCATCCTTGCCGGCATCAGTTCCGGCGCGGCCGTCCACGCTGCCGTACAAGTCGCCCAACGGCCCGAGAACACAAGTAAATGGATCGTCGTCGTTCTGCCCGATTTGGGGGAACGTTACCTCAGCACCAATCTCTATCTTGAAACGTAGTTTTACCCAAAAGGAGGAAACCATGAGTAGACAACGTGTGGTCGTCGCCGGACTTCTGGGGTTTTTGTGTGCTCTGGGCGGCGGCTGTGGGTCGAGCGAGCCGTGCTGCTCTCCGGCAAACAAGCCAGCGCGTTCGTCGCCAAATGCTGCCGTTGTGTCAACCAACCCACAGACGACACAAAAGGTGCATTGTTGCTCACCCCCGAATGTTTCGGCCGAGCAGCCGGCGACCACAGGTGCAGATTGTTGCGCTCCTGCGTCGCCGAAGCAGACGGCTTCATCCAGCAACTCTGCAAAAGTGGATATAGCGCATCAGCTTATCTTCAAAGTAGAGGGATTGACGTGTCCTGCGGTCAAAGGGCTGGGCTGTGGTCATCGCATTGCCCCTGTCTTGGCGCGCCTGAATAAGATCGAGGGCGTCGAGAAAAGCTTCACCAATCGAACCGGCACTCTGCTACGCATCTCTGTGGCGCCTTCGGCAGATCGAGACAAGGTTGCAGCGGCGGTCCGCGACGACCTGACCAAAGACAACCGCAAGCCTGTCCTTCTCGAGGGGGAGGAACTCCAGCAAACCTTGGCCAAAGAAAAGTGGGGTTCACCTGGAGATCTCTCGGCCATCGAGTTCCGCACCTTGGCGCTCTATCGCGTCAAGACTTTTGCCCAGACCGAAAAGCTCGACAAGGACACGATGCCCCAACTGTTGAAGCTCGCCGCCCGGCAATGGGACCGCCTGGCCCAAGGAGAGGATTGCTGCAAGCAGCAATCAGCCGATTGGCTGACGCGCTTCCACTCGTTTGCCGCCACATTGGCCGAATCAGCCAAAGAACTGCTTTCCGCCGAACAAGCGAAGCGGCTTCAGGAGGCACTGTCGAAGCGGCCCGGCAAAGGCGAGTTCAAAGACTTGCCTGTAGCGGAAGAAACAGACCAAATGCCCTGATTGGTCCTCAAGTCCAACACGTCGCTTGCACAGAGCGGACGCCTGGGCGAACGGGGTTGTGTCCTTTGGACGAGCGGGGGTGTGAACCCCCCGGTAAACTTTGGGCGAGCGGGGGGTGTGCCCCCCCGGTAGAACAACCGGGGGGTTCACCCCCCCCGCTCGCCCCGTGTTCGTCGCGTGTTCGCTCGGAGCGCGGACGCAATCTCGCTCACCGAGATGTCCGATTTCCCCGTGCCCAGTGTATACTGTACTGCGCTCAAGATATCTGTGTCCTTGCACTTGTTCTCATCTCATAAGGGAGAATGAGCGCAGAAAGAATATCCATGCGATCGTGAAAATCCTTATTGCGGAAGATGAAGTGGTTTCCCGTCATTTGCTCCAGGCGTATTTGCAGCAATGGGGGCATCAGGTGACGGCGGCGGTCGATGGCATGGAAGCCTGGCGGCTGTTCCAGGAAGAGGATTTTCCGCTTGTCCTCAGCGATTGGGTGATGCCTCAGATGGACGGCTTGGAGTTGATCCGCCATATTCGTGCCTGCCCCAACGGGGCCTTTACGTACATTATCCTGTTGACGGCGCGAACGCAAAAACAAGATGTGATCGAGGGACTGGAGGCGGGGGCCAATGATTTTGTGACCAAGCCGTTCGACCGCGGCGAGCTGCGCGTGCGGGTGCGCGCTGGGGAACGCATTGTCGAATTGGAACGGGCGTTGGCAGCGCAGAACCGGGCGCTGCGCGAGGCACAGGCGGCCCTGGTGCAGACGGAGAAATTGGCCAGCCTGGGCCAGTTGGCTGCCGGCATGGCCCATGAGATCAACAATCCCATTGCCTACGTCGCCAACAATCTCGCTGTATTGCGCCGCGACGTGCCGGCCACTTTGCACGTGCTGGACAAGTACCGCGCCGGCCGCGAGCAACTGCGGAGCGTGGCCCCGGAGATCGTCACCGAGGCGGAGCGTCTCGAAGCGGACATCGATCTGCCGTACATCCGCGCCAGTTTGCCGCGGCTGTTCGAGCGTTCGCTAGAAGGACTCAAGCGGGTGCGCGACATCGTGAAAAACCTGCGCGATTTCGCCCGGCTCGACGAGGCCGAGTTTAAGGAAGCCGACCTCAACGCCGCCCTGCAAGCGACGCTGGAAATCGCTAGCCACGAGATTAAGGACAAGTCGATTGATTTACGGACGCATTTCGCCGAGCTGCCGCCGGTCCTGTGTCATCCCGGCAAGATCAATCAGGTGTTCCTGAACGTACTGCTCAACGCCATACAAGCGAGCCAGCCCGGCGGTACGATCGAAGTGCAGACGCGGCCGGACGATACGGCCGCAGATGGCGGCGTGGTGATCGAGGTGCGGGATAGCGGCTGCGGGATCAAGCCGGAGCATTTGTCGCACATTTTCGATCCCTTTTTTACAACCAAGCCGGTCGGCCAAGGCACGGGCTTGGGGCTGTCGGTGAGTTACGGCATCATCCGCGATCACGGCGGCAGCATCGAGGTCGAGAGCGAAGTCGGCCGCGGCACCCTGTTCCGCATCCGGCTTCCGCTGCGGCCGTCGTCCGCTTAAGCGGTCGCCCAGCGACCAGAGAACAGTCGCGACGGCTCAAGAACGCACGGGCGAACCGACCTCGCTCCGGTGAAGTTAAGCGCTAGCGGGCCTTTCTCCCCTTGTAGGGGAGGGTTAGGATAGAGGAGAAGAACCTCTGTCTATCTAGCATCCCTTGCTTGCGCTGGGGGTTAGTGTTGTCGGACAGTCCCTTGCGCTGCTGGTTTAGATCGCACGACGCAGGCGTCGTTGTTCGCTGTCACGGAGGTGCCGGCGGCGCGTTTCTGCCGTGCGTTCATACAGATCAAAGTAAAACTCGGCATGAACTTCGGTCCATTCTTGCCCTCGGCGCGCCATGGCTATGGCCGCCGAGTTGAACAGCTGGCGCAGATCGTTCCGCTCATGGATCTCGCCGTGGCCGAAACGGCAGAACGCCGGCAGACTGCGCGGCAAAAGCGCGTCGGAAGTTAACAGCTGACCAAAGGGACCGAACATGCTGCCGGTGTTGACCAAGGCGTTGATGCTCGTCCGCGTGTGATCGCCGATGAAAGCACCCACTTTCAGCAGTCCGGTATCAACCGCTTCGCTGCCTACCTTCATGCGTACATTGGCGTAATCGGTTCGCAAATCGCTGACCTGCGTACCGGCGCCGAGATTGACCCACTCACCCAAGTAGGAATGGCCCAGAAAGCCTTCGTGGGCCTTGTTGCTGTACCCTTGCACGATGGACGCTTCCACTTCCCCACCGATGCGGCATTCCGGGCCTAAGCTCGAGCCGCGCAGCTTCGCTCCGAGCACCTGAGTTCGCGGCCCAATGTAGCACGGCCCTTCGATGCGGCTGAAAGCCTGGACCACGGCTTCTTTATCAATCAATACCGGCCCGTGCGTGGTGTCGATGAGCACCATCGGTTCGACGCGGGCTGACGAATGAACCAGGCAGCGCTGCGGTGGGCCGACCACCGGCGCCTGGACCGCAAACTGCGCCGTGTTTTGCCGGATCCAGTGAAAATAGTCCTGCTCCAGCGCCTCAGCATGATGCATGAGAAGGTCCCACGGGTAGGCGATCATCCGCCCGCCGCACGGACGAGCAGAAAGTTTCCGCACCCACTCCTCCAAGTGCTCGAAGACCTTCCATCCTTGCAGAGGATCGATCTCTCCGGCGGGGAGGCAGGCGTAGGCTACCTGCCCATCACAAAGACCAACTTCGCCGCTTTTCGGCTCCCGAGGGGAATTCAGGGGGGGAAGCCAACGGGCGTTGATAACGAGGATAGCGCCTTCCTGCCAGCCGTCCAGGCTGTTGACTGTCAGTTCCGGATGCCCCAAGCGGCAAAGATCGGCCAATTCGGGCCGAACGAAAGCAAATGCTCGCTCCGCCCCGAAGGCGTGTAGCTGGCGCTCCAGCAGCGTGCGGACGCCGCAGCGGAGATCAAACGCCGGCCGCGTGTCCGTCAAGGGCTGCAAGCGGCCGACGGCGTTATCTTCAAATACGCAAAGATGCATGCCTTTCTTCTCCCTTCTCATTCCACGGTGACACTTTTGGCTAAGTTTCTCGGTTTATCAACATCTCGGCCGCACAACAGCGCGATGTGGTAAGCCAACAGTTGCAGCGGCACTACGGTTATCAGCGGTTGCAAATGGTCCGCTACGTGCGGCACGTAGATTACTTCATCGGCGTGGTCGGCAATCTCTTCGTCTCCCTCGGAGGCGACAGCGATGATCGGCCCACCGCGGGCCTTGACTTCCTCCAGATTGCTCAGGACTTTGTCATAGACGGCGTTGTGCGGCACAAGAAAGACGGAGGGCGTGTCGGCATCGATCAGGGCAAGGGGGCCGTGCTTCATCTCGGCGGCGGGATAGCCCTCGGCGTGAATGTAGCTGATCTCCTTCAACTTCAAGGCGCCTTCCAGGGCCACCGGGAAAAGATATTGCCGGCCCAAGTAAAGGAAATTGCGCTTCTGGGCGTACTTGCGGGCTATTTCCTTGACGCGCTCATGGCAGGACAAGGTGCGGCGAATTTGTTCGGGCAGCGCTTGCAATTCGCGAATCATCTGTTCGCCCTGGAGGCTGGACAGATGGCGGAGCCTGCCGAAATACAGGGCCAACATGGCGAGGACGGCCACCTGATTGGTGAACGCTTTGGTGCTGGCCACGCCGATTTCCGGGCCGGCGTGCAGATAGACGCCGCCGTCGGCTTCGCGGGCAATCGTCGAACCGACGACATTGCAGAGGGCCAATGTCGGATGCCCCTTGCGCTTCGATTCACGCAGGGCCGCCAGGGTATCGGCAGTCTCGCCCGATTGCGTAATGGCAATAACGATGGTGTTGCGGTCCAGGGGGGAATTGCGATAGCGGAACTCGCTGGCGTACTCGACCTCGACGGGCATACGGGCGAACTCCTCAAACAGATATTCCCCGACCAGGGCCGCGTGATAACTGGTGCCGCACGCCGTCAAAATGATGCGGTCGATTTGGCGGAGGGCTTGTGGGTCCAGGTTCAAGCCGCCGAAATGAGCGGTGGCATTGGCCTCATCGAGCCGGCCGCGCAGGGCGTTCTCTAGCGCTTCGGGCTGTTCGTAGATCTCCTTGAGCATGTAATGCTCGAATTCACCCGTATCGAGGCTGGCCGCGGTGTTGAGGAGCGGCTGGACCTCCGGCGTAATGCGCGTCCGGTCCCGGTCGAGGATGTGCCAATCTTCAGCCGTCAACACGCACAGCTGATGATCGTTGAGATAAACGACGCGCTCGGCATGATCGGCCAGGGCCGACGAATCGCTGGCCAGGAAGTGCTCGCCGTCGGCGATACCGATGACTAGCGGACTGCCCAGCCGAGCCCCGATCAGTACCTCCGGTTCGCGGAGACTGAGGATCGCCAAACCGTAAGTGCCCTTAAGCATGGGCAGCACCCGGCGGACAGCTTCAACCAAATCGTCTTCCTGTTGACGAGCGATGAGGTGGGCGATGACCTCGGTGTCCGTGTCGCTGTGGAAGACGACGCCTTGGCGTTGCAGCTGACTTTTAAGAGCGGCATAGTTCTCGATGACACCGTTATGCACGATAGCGATGTCGCCGTTACCGCCTAGATGGGGATGGGCATTGCGATCGGTGGCGACGCCGTGGGTCGCCCAGCGCGTGTGGCCGATGCCGATGCAACCGGGCGCCGGATGCTTGTGCAAATGATCGGCCAGTTCCGCAACCCGCCCCGCTTTCTTGCGGACGTGCAAGTTTGCTCCCGTCAAGGTAGCTACGCCAGCGCTGTCGTAGCCTCGATATTCCAGGCGACGCAAACCCTGAAGTAAAACAGGTTCCGCCTCGCGGAAACCCACGTACCCGATGATGCCACACATGCGAAGAATACCTTTCTGTTGCGCGAAACGTATCGTTTCTGTTCCGTCTGGGACGCGAGCGAAAGGGAGCAGTATTGCTTACCGCTCTGTTACAGTTGCGGCCCCGTTCCGACTGAGAGGGGATGATATTTATGGGATTATCCCGTTTTCTGGCGCGTACTCCGTCCTCGTGGGTGGCGCCGAACGCCTGGAGTCTTGCTGAAGACACCAGCCGTCAGGGAACATTATTTGGATGCGCGCCACCGCCATGGCGATTCAAAAAATCGACGGATGGAATTTCGTCAGGACAATAGTCAATTGGAGAGCATCAGCCGGAGGCACGTCATGCCGTAGGCGAGCGCTCGCCTACGGCTCGCGGCTAAACGGAAAGCGCCGTGTCGATCCAGCCGCCGCCGAGCACGCGCGGGCCATCGTAGAACACCACCGCCTGCCCCGGTGTCACTGCACTTTGCGGAGTATCAAACTCGACTTTGGCCCGACCGTCCGGCAGTGCCGTCACGCGCGCTGGCGCAGCCGGGTGTCGGTAGCGAATCTTCGCCTGGCACGTCAATTCTTCCTGTGGGGCATCGATCAGCCAGTTGATGCCGGATGCTTCCAGCCCCGAGGCCAACAGTTCTTCGCGTGGACCAACGACTACCTTGTTCTCCCCCGGCACGATCTGGAGCACATAGCGGCGCTGGCCAGCGGCGAAGCCCAGCCCCTTGCGCTGACCGATCGTGAAATGTTCGATACCATCATGCTCGGCCAGCACCTTGCCGGAGGTATCGACGATGTGTCCCGCCGTAGCGTGCTGGGGGCGGCGCTGGCGGATCAGTGCGGCATGATCGCCGTCGGGTACGAAACAGATTTCGACGCTGTCGGGCTTATCAGCGACGCCAAGTCCGGCCTCGCGCGCCAGGGCGCGCACCTCGTCCTTGCGATAGCCGCCGATGGGGAACAGCAGGTGCGGCAACACTTCGCGGCGCAGGCCGTACAGGACATAGGACTGGTCCTTGTCGCAATCAACGGCACGGTGCAACTCAACACCAGCGGCGGTGCGGACCACACGAGCATAATGGCCGGTGGCGATGAAATCGGCTTGCAGCTGTTGGCCGTAGCTCCACAGCTGGCCGAATTTCAGCCAGTTATTGCAGACCACGCAGGGATTGGGCGTGCGGCCAGACAGATATTCGTCGGCGAAATAATCGATGATGCGATGGAACTCGCGCGCAAAATCGAGGGCGTAAAAGGGAATATCCAGACGGTCGGCGACGCGGCGGGCGTCGCCGGCATCGACAGCGCTGCAACAGCCTTTCTTGTGGTCGGCCCGACCCTCGGCGTCGCTGTGGACGCCGGTGCGCATGAACAGACCGATGACCTCGTAGCCCTGCTGGTGCAGCAGATACGCCGCCACCGAGCTATCGACGCCCCCGCTCATCGCCACAACGACTCGTGCTGCCATGCTGCCTCCTCAAAGTGTAAAAATATTGCGAGCCGGAAGCATAAGCAACGGAGCATCTTCATCCGTTGCTTACGCTTCCGGCTCATCTCCTTCGTAGGAGATTTTATTTCTTTTGCGGCGGCATCGCCTGCGGTAGATTGCCTCCTGTTGGTGGCGCCGCTGGAGCGCCCGACTGGGCCGCACCCGGAACAGGCTGCTGACCCGGCGCGACGCCAGGACCCGGACCAGGCGCAGGTGTCGCTGGCATTCGAGCGCCGCCGCCTGTCGGGGCCATTTGCACCGGCTTGGGTTTCTCCTTGAGCTGGTCCCAATTCAAATACGCGAACACAATGGCCACGATCAGTGCCAGAAGCGATAGCCCCAGCAAACCGACATAGGCATCCGGGCGAGGCTTGGCCATCGTCTCGCCACGCGCTCGAGCAGCCGCCATATTTCTCTGTCCCCCCGTGAAGAATAAAAACTCGGCGTCTCCAGGACAACGCGCTCAGCCGCCCAAAATGCGACTGGCCACACGGTCGCCCCGTTGCGGCGGCGCGGACAGGCGTCCGACCGGCTGAGCCACTGACTGATGAGGCTCGGCTTCGAGAATACGAACCGTGCCCAGGTATTTCGATTGCGACGGCACGGCCGGATTGAGGCGGAACAGTTCCAAGGTATGGCCCTTGGCCAGTCCGGCGTCGCTGCCGATGGTCAGCGTCATCAGGACCGTTCCTCCCTTGGTATCGGTATCTTTAACCAGTCCCTCGACATTGTCCGGGGGCGGGTTCCGGCCGCCGGCACGGGCCATCGTCGCCGAAGCGCCGTTGGCCCTCATACGGGCCATGTCCTTGTACGCCTGCTGGAGCTGCTTCTCCACACGGTTGGCTCGCTCTAGGGAAGTCCGCGCCTCAATCTGGGCGACGGTGGCTTGGTCGCGCAGCTCGGCGTTCTGCTTGGCCAGCAGGTTATTGGTCTCGCGCTCCTTGCGCAGTGCCTCCCGCAGCTGAGCTACGTCCTGCTGACGCTTATCGACTTCATAAGTATACACGGAAGACTGATTGCGCTGGTTCTGTTCCAGACTCTTGGCCTTGCTGAGGTCGTCGCGCAGTTGAACGATCACGCGGTTGGCGGCTTCTAAATCTTGTAGAGCGTTCTTCAGCTCCGCGTCTTTCTTGGCGATCTGGGCGGCGGCGTCTTGTTTGGCTTTTTCCAATTCGCTTTGGTAGGTCCGCGCATCGGCAGCGAGGACCGTATTCTGGGCCTGGAGCTTTTTGTACTCCTCGACCCAGTGTGTGCGGGCTGCGTAGGCGAAGGCCACGAAGCCTCCAACCACCAAGCTGAACACCAGATTGAGAAAAACGAGAATCTTTCCGACCGCGGTCATGGTCCGTCCCCCTTTTGGCGCGGCCGCCTTTCCGGCCGACACCGCAGGCCGTCCGCTCTCTTGTCCCTTGTGCGGTTCCCCGTACTCGCGCTTGTTCCCCCAATGCGAGCCGGGGCGATACTTATGCCGTTGCTTGGCGTCGCTGTCAATGCCAAATTGGGCCCCGCGCCTGCCGCTGGATTGGGGCCAGCGGGGTTGCGCCAGCACCCCCGAAGAAGCTAAGGCGAGCGGGTCTGCTCAGCGCCCCGAGTGGGACTTCTCGAGATGCTTACGCTTCAGGCTCGGATACAGTCATTTGCTGACGACCTTTGTTTTCTTCAATTCCTCGATCCGCCTTATCATCTGCGTGTAGCGCTTGTTTACCAGATGCTCTTCTACCAGCGTATTGATAAGCTGCGGCTCGACCTCTTTGATCTCAGCGAGCACAGCAGTGTTCTTGGCCTGCTCATCGTAAATGCGCTGTTGCAACCCGCGAATGCCCTTGTCCTTGTCGCCGATGATCTTGGCAGTCAGTTTATCCGCTTCAGCGATCTGAGCCGTGTGCAGGGCTATCTGGGCCGCGATTTCCTTCAAGATGCCTTCATCTTCTGCATTATATTCCGCCAAGGACTGCAATTGTAGGGGAACGTTTGCGGGATCATGGACCGGCACCAGTTGCGGATAGCCCTGATTGTCGAGGAGGACTTGCCCTCTCTTGACGCCGGTGGCGGGATCGTCCTTGGCGGCGATGGCGACTTCGAGGACGCCTCGGCCCTTGGCTGGGCCGGTCAGCACATAATGCAGTTCTTTGTCATACCAGACGCGTTCATCGGCGAGGCGTTTCTCTTCCTTGGCCAGTTGGACCCGTTCGTCCAACCAGTCTTTCTGGACTGGGGCCACGCCTTTCCATAGTTCGTCGAGTTTTTCCTTGCGGAGGGCGAATTGGCCTATCCGCGGGGGCGTGCTTTTGGTGTCTTTGCGGTCGGTCCAATCAATCCCGTTGGCGTAGATGTTGAATGACCAGGCCGCCAGCACAAGGGCCAAGGCCAGATTGAGCAGCACGAGCAGTTTGCCGAACAGTGTCATGGGGCCATGTCCTCCGCGTTAGCGCCCTGCCTCCAGAGCACGGATCTGTTTTTCCAGCTTTTGATTGTCATCGCTCTTTTCACGCAGCTGGACGCGCTCGGCGAACAGGCGATCGCTCAGGCTGCGCAGCTGCTGTAAATTCTGCATGGTTTTGCGCCGTTCTTCCGCCAACTGTTCTTCGTACACTTGGACGTCCTGACGCCGGCGCGCCAGGGCCGTCGCGTGCGCCTCCCGTTCTTTTTTCTTGAGGGCCAACAGGTAAGCATGTTGGTCCACCTCGGCTTTCTTTTCCAGCACCAAATCTACTGCCTTGCGGTGCTCCAGGGCGAACAAGTTCCGTTCGCGCAGGCGCTCCGCTTGTGTCTCGAAAGCCAGGGCTTGGAGGATGGCGGCCTGATCGTTGACTGCTTCCACAGCGGCCTTGACGCCGACGACGATGAAAAAGCGTTTGTAGGCCGGATCACTCAGGTCGGGCTGGGCGCCGCTGCCTGTGACCTCGACCATGTTGAAGAGCAGGCGCGCGATGGTCCGTTTCTGTTGTGCTGCGCCACCAGGTTGCGCCCCCTCTCCGCCGCTCCAGGCGTCGCGGAACATCTGATCGAACTGGCCTTGCAGCTGGGTCTGCTGATGGTCAAGTGCTTTCTCTAGCGCGGTCTCAAAGGTCTCCTTTGGATTGGCCTTCATGACGGCCAGAAAAGCCTCGGCGAACGGGCCGGGGGGATCACGGAACGTGACGGCGAGGGCGTCGCCAAAGCGCTCTTCATACGACTTGGCTCGTCCCTGTCCCGGTTGCGGCGCCGTCGCTGCGGTGTGGGCGTCGAGCAGGCGCTTTTTGAGAGCGGCAAAGGTATTGTCATCGCGCAGATGGTCTTGATAGGCGATCAGACGGCGGCGCTGCTCACTCGTGTCAGCCATCGGCGTCAGAATCCGAGCCAATTCGCGGATTTGTTTCTTCTTGTCTCCGGCTTTCTGGTATTGGTCTCGCAGAGCGCTCTGGACGCGGTCCAACTCCTCTTTTTGCGTCGCCACCGGTGTGGTCGGCGAGGTTTGCTGAAACAACTCTTGCCGCGTCTTGGGGCCGATCTTGTCTACAATAGGCTGTTGCAACGGGTCCGTTTCTGTATTGTCGAGCGGCAGACCGTTTATCATCAAGTCTTGGCGAAAGACGGCGTATTCCCAGTTCTGACGCTTGACGTAATTCATCCCCATCAGGACAAGCACGCCTAGGACGGCGAAGACGTTCAAGACCGCCAAAATTTTCCCGAAAATGGACATGATACACTCCGCTAGGGCAGTCCCCTTCGGCAGCCGGCAAAGACAGGAAGAGGTCACCGCTTACCGCTGGGTTATTTGATTGTGACGGATTTATTTCGGCAATTCCAGAGGAATTTGCCCACTTTCTTTCTGTTCCCTCATCCAAGACGGAGATCCTCTACGTTAAACTCCTACGTTCCGAAGGACCGGAAGGATCGGCAGTCCCGTTGCTTTCGGCGCGATCGTGCTTTTTTCCAAAAATTTGTCATGCATCTGTCACGGTAGCAAGATAGAATTACTCAAACGGTAGCTTTGTGGGCTTTCTCCTGGAACCAGGGAGATCGTGGAAGGGACCCGAATGATGGGGCTGGACATCGCTAAGTCTATCGGCGATTACGATCTCCTAGAGAAGATCGCCGAGGGAGGCATGGGGGCGATCTATCGCGGTCGGCATCGTCAAAGCGGCGCCATCGTCGCCATCAAGGTCATGGCGCCTCATCTGACGAAAAACCCGCTGCTGCTCAAGCGCTTCGAGCAAGAGTTCCGGGCGGCCAGCCGCCTCGATCACCCCAACATCGTCCGCGCCCTTGATTACAGCGACAACGGCAATCGGCCGTTCCTGGTCATGGAGTTTGTGGAGGGCGAGTCGCTGGGGCAAAAGTTGGAACGCGAAGGGCGTATGTCCGAGGCGGAGGCCATTCGTCTCATCGCCCAAGTGGCCCAAGGCCTGCACCGAGCCCACAAGCAAAATTTGGTCCACCGAGATGTCAAGCCCGACAACATTTTGGTGACGCCGGACGGCGTTGCCAAGCTGGCTGATCTCGGCTTGGTCAAAGAGACGGAGACGGACCTGAACCTGACGCGGACTGGCCGCGGCCTGGGCACGCCGCACTTTATGGCCCCGGAGCAGTTCCGCAATGCCAAGAACGCCGATGTGCGCTGCGATGTCTACAGCCTGGGCGCTACCCTTTATCAAATGGTGACCGGCGAGTTGCCGTTTCGTTCCAACGGCCCCCTCGATGCCTGGATGAAGAAGATCCAAAACGACCTGGTACCGCCGCGCCAGCTTGTGCCAGAACTGTCTGAGCGGGTGGATTGGGCCATCCGGCGGGCCATGAACGCCGATCCGGAGAAGCGGCCGGCGTCGTGCCGCGAGTTTATCGAAGACCTGACCGGCAAAAGCACGCGCCGTCTGCCGTCGGTAGACAGCGCCACTCCCCAGCAAGACTTATGGTATCTGGTGTACAAGGATGAGACGGGGGCGCCGCATACGGTCAAGGGCACGGTATCGGCAATTCGGCGCTCCCTCCGAGACGGTCTGCTTGGCGATGCCAGCAATGTACGGGCTTCGCGGTCCAAGGCTGGCCCGTTCGAGCCGCTGCGCGGTTATCCCGAGTTCCGTGATCTGGTAGTAGAAGCAGTGCCGGCATCTCCTCCTTCTCTCCCCAGTTGGGGAGGCGGCAAGGGAGGGCCATCGGCGCACCCGGCAGCCACGCCCACCGACGCTACAGCGCCAACTCAGCAACATCTCCAGCCAGGCGCTTCCCAGTCGCTCTCGCCGCCGTCCGCTTTGCCCACCCCGCCGCTCAAACCGCTCATCTCTCTCCGAGATGTTCCGTCTTCCACGAATTGGGAAGCGCTGAAGTGGGTGTGTTTCTTCGTCTTGTTGTTCCTGACAGCGGTCATCTCGTTCTGGTTCTTCCAGCACTAGACCAAGAAACCGGGTGCGCCTTGACACTTTTTGAAGACGCCAGGTAAACTTTGTAAAGTGGTTGTTTTTCCCAGACCTGGGGCCGCGCACCAATCACCGGGAGCAAGCAAGACCTGCCTTGGCGCAGCGCTGCCACTTGGGGAGAGCTATGCGTGAAGGCGATCATCAGCGATATTCACAGTAACCTTGAGGCGCTGGAAGCCGTCCTCAAAGACATTGAAAAACATTCTGTCACCGACATTTACTGCCTCGGCGACGTCGTCGGCTATGGTCCGAATCCGCGCGAGTGCGTCGATTTGGTGATGCAATGCAAAATCGTCTTGCTTGGCAATCACGATCAAGGTGCGCTGTTTGATCCAGACGGGTTCAATCCGCCTGCCGAACGGGCCATCTTCTGGACCCGCGATCAGCTGGAAGCCTCGGACGAGGCTCGTTCACTTCGTGAGAAACGCTGGGGATTCCTGGCAGAACGGCCTCGCACTTTCCGGGAAGATGGTTTTTTGTTTGTTCACGGCTCGGCGCGCAACCCGCTCAACGAATACGTCTTCCCAGAAGACATTTACAATCAGCGCAAGATGGAACGCATCTTCGCGCTGGTCGAACGCTATTGCTTTCAGGGCCATACCCACGTGCCGGGCATCTTCATCGAGCAGATGCCCGACGACCTGTACCAGTTCAGCAGTCCCGAAGAGATCGAGTACGTCCACCGACTCGACGGCCGCAAGACGCTGTGCAACGTCGGTTCGGTCGGCCAACCCCGTGACGGCGACTGGCGCGCCTGTTACGTGCTGCTCGACAACGACACGATTCGTTATCGCCGTGTCGAATACGACATCGACACGACCATTCGGAAGATTTACGCGATCCCTGAATTGGAAAATTTCCTCGGCGATCGCCTTCGCGATGGGCGGTGAAAACAATTGGCGAGCGGGGCGTGGGCCACACCCCGCGCGCTTTGAACCGGGGGGGGGCCGGCCCC